>Ga0308169_10000248_pt1 | contig 95129 bp, 87 predicted proteins | sample PhyBR1_2_FD_202139 | JGI IMG/M metagenome (GOLD analysis project Ga0308169, IMG submission 202139) | Phyllosphere microbial communities from UC Gill Tract Community Farm, Albany, California, United States - DLSLSB.R1 | ecosystem: Host-associated > Plants > Phyllosphere > Unclassified | place...
CGGTGCTTTTGTGGGACCGGCTTCAGCCGGGAAGAGGCCCGTTTGAACACCCTCAATTGCGCAGCGTGACAACTGACGCCTTCCCGGCTAAAGCCGGTCCCACTGGTGACTGCGGTGCTTTAGTGGGATCGGCTTCAGCCGGGAAGAGGCCCGTTTGAACACCCTCAATTGCGCAGCGTGACATCTGACGCCTTCCCGGCTAAAGCCGGTCCCACAGGTGAGTGCGGTGCTTTAGTGGGACCGGCTTCAGCCGGGAAGAGGCCCGTTTGAACACCCTCAATTGCGCAGCGTGACATCTGACGCCTTCCCGGCTGAAGCCGGTCCCACAGGGCAGCGTCGACTCGGCCGGGCTGGCTTCAGCCGGGATGCGAGTGAACCCTCGCTTCTCCCGGGTTGTCGACTAGGCACAAGGTTCGCCAGTTGAGGAACCTGCCACACAACCTGAGAGGTCCCCATGAGCCTGCTGCTTGAACCCTATACCCTTCGCCAACTGACGCTGCGCAACCGCATTGTGGTTTCACCGATGTGTCAGTACTCCTGCGCCGACGGCCTGGCCAATGACTGGCACCTGGTCCATCTGGGCAGCCGCGCGGTCGGCGGTGCCGGGCTGATTTTCACCGAAGCGGCGGCAGTCACCCAGGATGGGCGGATTACCCCGGAAGACCTCGGCCTCTGGAACGACGAGCAAATCGAGCCGCTTCAGCGCATCACTCGGTTCATAAACGCCCAGGGCGCGGTGGCCGGCATTCAGCTGTCCCACGCCGGGCGCAAGGCCAGCACATGGCGTCCGTGGGTGAGCCAGAGCGGCGCCATCCCGGCCGACCAGGGCGGCTGGTCGACCTGGGGCCCCTCGGAGATCGCATTCGACCCGACCTACACCGTGCCTACGCCGCTGGATGAAGCCCAGATCAAGGACGTCACCAAAGCCTTCGTCGATGCTGCCAAGCGTGCCTTGACCGCAGGTTTCAAAGTGGTCGAAATCCACGCTGCCCATGGTTATCTGCTGCACCAGTTCCTGTCGCCGCTGAGCAACCAGCGTCAGGATCAATACGGTGGCTCGTTCGAAAATCGCATTCGTCTAACCCTTGAAATCACCAAAGCCGTGCGCGAAGTCTGGCCCGCAGACCTGCCGTTGTTCGTGCGCGTCTCGGCCACAGACTGGGTGGAAGGCGGCTGGAACGCCGATGAAACCGTCGAGTTGGCCAAGCGTTTGAAAGCGCTGGGCGTCGATTTGATGGATGTCTCTTCCGGTGGCTCGGCCCCCAAAGCCGAGATTCCAGTGGGCCCGGGCTATCAAACCGAATTCGCCGGCCGTGTGCGCAAGGAGGCCGATATACCCTCCGGCGCAGTGGGGATGATCACTGAACCCACCCAGGCCGATACCATCCTGCGGACGGGACAGGCCGACCTCATTTTCCTTGCTCGCGAATTGCTGCGCGATCCGTACTGGCCGCTGCGCGCCGATGAGCATCTGGGCGGACGCCAAGCCACATGGCCTGCGCAATACCAGCGCGCAACGCACCGCGACCAGCCGATTCATGAGTCGGATCTGCGCGATTGAGGCGCAGTCTCGGGGTACCTGTACAGGCTATCCGTTGACAAATATAGGGTCAGAGGGCCTGCCGTAGCAGGTCACTGACCCATTGGTTGATGCTCTTGTGAGCCAATTCAGCTTGTGAGGCAACGCTTGCATGCAGCTCAGGCTCCAGCCGTAAGCTCAGTTTCCCGGAATAGGTTTTTTGAGGTCCGCGCCCCAAGCGTTTGCAGACGTCCAGATAATCGTCTACTGCCTCCTCGAACGCTGCGCGAAGCTCCTGTACCGACTGGCCGTGAAAGCCAATCACGTCTTTGATACCCGCAACATGACCCACGAACAGGCCGTCCTCATCGCTGTAATTGATCCGGGCCGAGTAGCCTTTGTAACTCATGATGTTCATGGGGTAACTCCTGCGTGCTCAAGGAATACTCGCGCGTCTCGAACCTGGTAGGGCTTCGCCTCCTTATCCGGATGCGGGCGGTGAAAGGTTGCCACCAGCGTTCTGAAATCATTCGATGCCTTCACTTCCCCCCACTGCCCGCCACACTCTCCCCACCCCGAGTCAGGTAATACGCGCCGAGGATCGGCAGCATCGTCACCATCATCACAAGCATTGCCACGACGTTGGTCACCGGAACGTCCCGTGGGCGGCTGAGCTGGTTGAGCAGCCAGAGCGGCAGGGTGCGCTCGTGGCCGGCGGTGAACGTGGTGACGATGATTTCGTCGAACGACAGGGCGAACGCCAGCATGCCGCCGGCCAGCAGGGCCGAGCTCAGATTGGGCAGGATGATGTAACGAAAGGTTTGCCAGCCGTCGGCGCCCAGGTCCATCGACGCTTCGATCAGGCTTTGAGACGTTCGACGCAGGCGGGCGATGACGTTGTTGTAGACGATCACCACGCAGAAAGTGGCGTGGCCGACGACGATCGTGAACATCCCCGGCTCAATTCCCAGTGCCTTGAATGCTGACAGCAGGGCCAGCCCGGTGATGATGCCGGGCAAGGCGATGGGCAGAATCAGCATCAGCGAAATCCCGTCCTTGCCGAAGAAGTCTCGTCGATAAAGCGCCGCAGAGGCTAGCGTACCGAGCACCAGCGCAATCAACGTGGCCAGACAGGCAATCTGCAACGACAGCTTGATCGATTCGAGCACGTCTGTGCGGGCGAACGCCACGCCGATCCATTTCAGTGTAAAGCCCTTGGGCGGGAAGCTGAACGCAGCGTCCTCGGTGTTAAACGCGTAGAGGAAGATGACCAGGATCGGAAAGTGCAAAAACAACAACCCGCCCCACGCGGCAATCTTCAGACCCCATGATGGTTTTTCAGAGTGCATCGAATGCCCCCAGACGCCTGACGATGGACAGATACACGGCGATCAGCACGATGGGCACCAGTGTGAAGGCGGCCGCCATGGGCAGGTTGCCGATCGCCCCTTGCTGGGCGTAGACCATGCTGCCAATGAAATACCCGGGCGGGCCCACCAGTTGCGGCACGATGAAATCCCCCAGCGTCAGGGAAAACGTGAAGATCGAGCCTGCCGCTATACCCGGCACAGACAGGGGCAAAATCACCTGCATGAACGTCTGCCGGGGTCGAGCACCAAGGTCGGCTGAGGCCTGCAGCAAAGAAGGCGGCAGACGCTCGAGCGACGCCTGTATCGGCAGAATCATGAACGGCAGCCAGATATAGACGAATACCAGAAATCGACCCAGGTGCGAGGTGGACAAGGTGCTTCCGCCAACGCCCGGCACGCTCAGCGTCCACTGCAGCAGCGGCGCCAGGCCCATGTGCTGCACGAACCACTGCGCCACGCCGCCTTTGGCCAGCAACAGCGTCCAGGCATAGGCTTTGACGATGTAACTGGCCCACATCGGCATCATCACGGCAATGTAAAAAAACGCTTTGGTTTTGCCGCTGGTATAGCGCGCCATGTAGTAAGCAATGGGGAAGGCGACCACAGCGCTGGCGACGGAAACCGCACTGGCCATGGTCAGGGTGCGCTGGATGACGTCGAAATTGGCTGGATTAAATAACGCGCCGAAGTTCGTCAGGGTCAGGTCCGGCGTGACCGTCATGCTGAAATCATCAAACGTGTAAAAGCCCTGCCACAGCAGCCCCAGCAGCGAGCCCAGGTAGATTGCGCCAAACCACAGTAGCGGTGGAATCAGCAACAGCGACAGGTATAGATTCGGGCGTCGATACAGCAGGTTGGAAAAAATCCTGATCAGCGATTGCCTGTCTGCGGGTGTCGAGGGAGGAAACGGCTGACCCATCTCAAGGCGCCTCGTGCTTGGCATCACCGATCGCCGCGCCTGGTTCGTCACGCAGCGCAACCATCGCCTGGCGAGCCCAGCCGACCGTGGCCTTTTGTCCTGGCAGCCAGGGCAGGGCGGTGTCCAGCCATTGGTCGTTGGCCTGGCTGACGCTCAGCGTCTGACCGTTGTCCAGTTTCAGCTCGTAGCGCGTCGAACTGCCTTGATACTGGATGTCATGCAGTATGCCGCTGACCTGGATGTCGGCACCCGCCATGGCGCCGTCGGCGAAACGGATGTGTTCGGGTCGAATCGAGAACGCGCCCGCGCTGCCGCTCAGTGCTTGCGCCAGTTCGCCGCGCACGACGTTGGAGGTGCCGACGAATTCCGCGACGAAGGCAGTGGCCGGTTTCAGATAGAGATTGCGCGGCGTGTCCACCTGCTCGATGCGACCCTTGTTGAATACAGCGACGCGGTCCGACATCGACAGGGCCTCCGTCTGGTCGTGAGTGACGAAGATGAAGGTGATGCCCAGCTGACGCTGCAGTTTTTTCAGCTCGCTTTGCATCTGTTCGCGCAGCTTCAGGTCCAGGGCGCCAAGAGGCTCGTCAAGCAGCAGCACGCGGGGACGATTGACCAGCGCTCGGGCCAGCGCCACTCGCTGGCGCTGTCCGCCCGAGAGCTGCACCGGCTTGCGTGCACCGTAGCCCTCAAGGGCAACCATGCTCAGCGCTTCGTCGGCGCGCTTGATTCGCTCCACCTTGCCGACGCCTTTGACTTTCAGTCCATAGGCGACGTTGTCTTGCACGTTCATGTGCGGGAACAGCGCGTAGTCCTGAAACACCGTGTTGACGTCGCGCTGATACGGCGGCAGCCCGGCGGCTTCTTTGCCATGGATGCGGATCGACCCGGCACTGGGTTGTTCGAATCCTGCAATCAGGCGCAGACAGGTGGTTTTGCCTGAGCCTGAGGGACCGAGCATCGAAAAGAATTCGCCGTCTTCGATGTCGATGGACACGCGGTCAACGGCTGCCGTCTCACCGAACAGCCGCGAGACCTGGAGAAACTGGACTGCGTGGGGCATGGTGGCTACCGCCCGCCCATGATCGCAATGTAGTCCTGCGTCCAGCGGCTGTAAGGGACGTACTTGCCACCCTCGGCCTGCGGGGTCTTCCAGAAGGCGATTTTGTCGAACAGGTCAAAGCCGTTGGTTTCACAGCCTTCGGCGCCCAGCAGTGCGTTGCCCTTGCACGCATCCGGTACCACCGGCAAGGAACCGAACCACGCGGCGACGTCGCCCTGCACCTTCGGCTGCAGCGACCAGTCCATCCACTTATAGGCGCAATTGGGGTGTTGAGCGTCAGCGTGCAACATCGTCGTGTCGGCCCAGCCGGTGGCGCCTTCCTGCGGGATGGTCGAGGCGACAGGCTGCTTGTCGGCCACCAGGCCGTTGACCATGTAGCCCCATGAGCTCGACGCCGCGACGCCCTCGTTCTTCACATCGCTCATTTGTACCGTTGCGTCATGCCAGTAGCGGTGCACAAGAGGGTGCTGGAGGCGCAGCAGGTCGAGCACGGCCTGGTACTGGGTTTCGGTGAGCTGGTAGGGGTCCACAATGTTCAGCTCGGGTTTTGCGGTCTTGAGGTACAGCGCGGCGTCGGCGATGTAGATCGGCCCGTCATACGCCTGTATCCGGCCCTTGTTCGGTTTGCCATCCGGCAAGTCCTGCGCTTCGAAGACCACACTCCAGCTGACCGGCGGCGTCTTGAACACCTCGGTGTTGTACATCAATACGTTCGGGCCCCACTGGTACGGAGTGCCATAGGTTTTCTTCTCGACCGTGTACCAGGGGCCGTCTCTCAGCCTAGGGTCGAGGTTTTTCCAGTTCGGGATCAAGGCAGGGTCAATGGGCTGCACGCGCTTGCCGGCGATCAGGCGCAGTGACGCGTCGCCCGATGCCGTGACCAGGTCATATCCGCCCTTGGTCATCAGGCTGACCATTTCATCCGACGTTGCGGCGGTCTTGACGTTGACCTTGCAGCCAGTCTCTTGCTCGAAGCCGGTCACCCAGTCGTAGGCCTTGTCGCTTTCCCCGCGCTCGATGTAGCCGGGCCAGGCCACGATATCCAGTTGCCCCTCGCCATCGCCCACTGCTTTAAGCGCTTCAGCGGCCTGCACCGCGCCGCTGGTCAGTAGAGCGGTAATAGCGGCGCTGAGAATCGCGGTCTTGTACACGGACATGGTTGGCTTGCCTCTTCGTGGTTTTTTGGGCAGTGCTAGATGGTGCAGAGCGTAGTGCCCAGTTGCAGGCATCACAAATGTCCCGCAGCAAATATCGCGCCCGTGGGGCACGTTGGTGGGTGTACGCGATGCTTATGCGCCCCCGCGCCGAGCCGTCATTGCAACATTCAGAAGCAAACCATCCCGCGAGCGCGTGTGCCTTCGTCTTAACCTGCGGGTCGAATCGTCAGTCCCACTTCTGAAGGTGCAGTCATGAACACTCGCGGTCTACTTGATCAATTGTTGAAATCCGGCCAGGACCTGCTGCAAAACAAGGCTGGCGCTCATACCCGCCACGACAAAAGCGGGCAGGGCGGTCTGGGAGATTTGCTGGGTAAACTCGGTGGCGGGCTGTCAGGCAAGCATTCAGGCAGTCAATCGGGCGGTCTTGGCGGTCTGCTTTCGGGTGCCGGCGGTGGTGCATTGGCGGCCGGCGCGATGGGCTTGCTGATGGGTAACAAAGGCGCCCGAAAAATGGGCGGCAAAGCGCTGACCTATGGCGGCCTCGCCGCGTTGGGCGTGCTGGCTTACAAGGCCTACGGTAATTGGCAGGCCAGTCAGGGCGTCGCGCAGCCGGTCGAGCCGCAGACAGTGGATCGTGTGCCACCGGCCCAGGTTGAACAACACAGCGAAGCCATTCTGCGGGCTCTGGTGGCAGCGGCCAAAGCCGACGGTCATGTCGATGAGCGTGAACGCGCGCTGATCGAAGGCGAATTCACGCGCATCACCGGTGACAACGAGCTGCAGCAATGGCTGAGCGCTGAACTGAACAAACCGCTGGACCCGATCGACGTCGCCCGAGCGGCGCAGACACCGGAAATTGCCGCCGAGATGTACCTGGCCAGCGTGATGATGGTCGACGAAGAGCATTTTATGGAGCGCGCGTATCTGGACGAGCTCGCCAAGCAGTTGAAGCTCGATCCGGCCTTGAAGACTGAACTTGAACACCAGGTTCGTCAGGCGCAGCCCCCAAGCCTCTAGCCCATGGCGCTGGGCACCCCGCTAAAAATCCCCCGCCACCAGCAGGATCGTCGGGCAGCCTTCTATGCATGACTGAGGTCTGCCCCGATTATCCCGACTATCCCGACTATCCCGGCTATCCCCGCGCCCCGAAAGCCCGCCGTGGGTCCCGGCCGCGTTATCCCGTCTCCGGGCACTGTCCTCACCGACGTCCTCGCCCACATCCGCATTGCCACCATCAAGCAACTCCAGCCACAGCCGATAGTGTGTCAGACACTTCCGTTTTGGCTGTGCGTTATGGCGTTTTCCGCGTCGGAAACAGCCCGATCAATGGCAGGTCACTAGGCTATACTCCCGCTCGCTTTGGACCGTTCGTCGGTCCGCTTCTTGAACCCGGTCATGCCGGCGTTGAACCCTTGAGGGCTGACTGTGAAGAACTGGACGTTGCGTCAACGAATTTTGGCGAGCTTCGCTGTCATCATCGCCATCATGCTGTTGATGGTGGTCGTGGCGTTCAATCGCCTGCTGGTGATCGAGAACAGCGGCGACGCCGTGCGGCTCGATGCGCTGCCTGGCGTTTTCTACAGCAGCACAGTGCGCAGCGCCTGGGTCGAAAGCTATGTCAGTACTCAGCATTTGCTGGCTGAGGGCGTTGGTCGTGATCTGACCAGCGCCGAAGAAGACCAGTACAAGGAATTTGAAGATCGCCTGCAGGCGCAGATCGTCAATTACCAGAAGAGCATCTTTGACGAGTCGGACCGCACCGATTTCGAGCAGTTTCTGCAATTGCGCGAGCGCTATCAGCTAGTGCTCAACGGCGTGCTCGCGGCCTATCAGGGCGACAACTACGCGCTCGCGCAGCGGATTTTTTCCGAGCAGTTGACCCCGATGTGGGTCGAGGGCCGCAAGGTGCTCAATGCCCTCGGCGCCAAGAACAAGGCGGCTGCCGATAAGGCCTCCGATGCCATCCAGACGGCGGTCTCCAGCGCCAAAATCACCCTCGGCATTTCTCTGGTCATTGCCCTGCTGGCGGCCGCTGCCTGCGGTGGTCTGTTGATGCGTGCGATTCTCGCGCCAATGGACCGCATCGTGAAAATCCTCGACACCATGCGCACCGGCGACTTGAGTACCCGGCTGGCGCTGGACCGCAACGATGAGTTCGGCACCGTGCAGACCGGCTTCAACGACATGGTGGCCGAGCTCGCCGCGCTGGTGTCCCAGGCGCAGCGCTCTTCGGTTCAGGTGACCACCTCGGTCACCGAGATCGCCGCCACGTCCAAGCAGCAACAGGCCACCGCCACCGAGACGGCGGCGACCACCACGGAAATAGGCGCGACCTCGCGTGAAATCGCCGCGACGTCCCGGGATCTGGTGCGCACGATGACCGAAGTGACATCGGCGGCGGACCAGGCTTCGGTTCTGGCCGGCTCCGGTCAGCAAGGCCTGGCGCGCATGGAGGAAACCATGCACTCGGTCATGGGCGCGGCCGATCTGGTCAATTCCAAGCTGGCGATCCTCAACGAGAAGGCCGGCAACATCAATCAAGTGGTCGTGACCATCGTCAAAGTCGCTGACCAAACCAACCTGTTGTCGCTCAATGCCGCCATCGAGGCCGAAAAGGCCGGCGAGTACGGCCGAGGCTTTGCTGTGGTCGCGACCGAGGTTCGGCGTCTGGCAGACCAGACCGCCGTGGCCACCTATGACATCGAGCAAATGGTCCGCGAGATCCAGTCGGCGGTCTCGGCGGGGGTCATGGGCATGGACAAGTTTTCCGAAGAAGTGCGCCGCGGCATGTATGAAGTGACCCAGGTCGGCGAGCAGCTTTCGCAGATCATCCATCAGGTGCAGGCGCTCGCGCCGCGGGTGTTGATGGTCAACGAGGGCATGCAGGCCCAGGCCACCGGCGCTGAGCAGATCAATCAGGCGCTGGTGCAGTTGGGTGATGCCAGCAGTCAGACCGTTGAATCCCTGCGCCAGGCCAGTTTCGCCATCGACGAGCTGAGTCAGGTGGCAGTCGGCCTGCGCAGCGGCGTTTCGCGATTCAAAGTCTGAGTCAGGCCCATGATTGAGCACTCAGCCAGGCGCAGCGCCGCCATATTGCCGAAGAACAAGTTGTTTCTGCTGTTCCGTATCGGCCCCGAGCGGTATGCGCTGGAAGCGACAGAGGTGGCCGAGGTGCTTCCACGTTTGCTGCTCAAACCCATCGCACAGGCACCGCACTGGGTCGCGGGTGTGTTTGCGCACCGTGGCGCCATCGTGCCGGTCATCGACGTGAGTGCGCTGACGTTTGGCCATCCCGCGCTGCCACGCACCAGCACACGGTTAGTGCTGGTGCATTATCGTCCTGGCGGGAATCGTCCCGTGCAGTGGCTGGGTCTGATCCTCGAACAGGCGACCGACACGTTGCGTTGCTCGCCCCACGAGTTCAAGGCATACGGGCTGGATAACCCGCAGGCGCCGTATCTGGGGCCGGTGCGTGAGGATGAACACGGCCTGCTGCAGTGGATCCGCGTGCAGGACTTGCTCAGCGATGCCGTGCGCGAATTGTTGTTCCCCGAACGCCCCATCAGCCTTGGCCCGATCGAGGCGATGCCATGAGCAGCGATGCGCGCTTTTTTGCTTTTCTCAAGGACCGCATGGGGCTGGACGTTGCGTCCGTGGGCGAGGCGATTGTCGAGCGCGCGGTGCGCCAGCGCTGCACGTTGTCAAAAGCGCGGGACGCTGACGACTATTGGCAGACGCTTCTGACGTCGGCCGAAGAGCAGCAGGCGCTGATTGAAGCGGTGATCGTCCCCGAGACCTGGTTCCTCCGGTACCCGGAATCCTTCGCGACACTGGGCAAGCTCGCCAACGCACGGCTGGCTCAGCTCAAGGGTGTTCGCCCCCTGCGCATCCTCAGCTTGCCGTGTTCCACCGGTGAGGAGCCGTATTCGATCGCCATGGCGTTGTTTGATGCCGGTTTGCGCGCACCGCAATTCAGCGTCGAGGCCGTGGATATCAGCCCGTTGTCCATCCAGCGCGCACTCAACGGCGTGTATGGCAAAAACTCGTTTCGTGGCGATCAGCTGGGCTTTCGTGAGCGCTACTTCAGTGCGGCCGATGACGGCTACCGCCTGGAAGACCGGGTGCGTGAACAGGTCCGCTTTCAGTCCGGCAATCTGCTCGACCCGACCTTGGCCGTAGCCCAGTCGGCGTACGACTTCGTGTTCTGCCGCAACTTGCTGATCTACTTTGACCTCGAGACTCAGCGCCAGGGTTTCGAGGTGCTCAAAAGAATGACGCGCGACGACGGCGTCCTGTTTATCGGCCCCGCCGAAGGTAGCCTGCTTGGGCGCATGGGCATGGTGTCGATCGGCATCGCCCAGTCCTTTGCTTTCCGTCGGCGCGACGAAGCGGCCGACCCCTACCTATTTACGCCTACTCCACCCGTGTCGCCGCAGCGCAGCGATTCGCCAATGCGTGGCGCTGCGTCGGGCTCTCACTACCGCGCGGCGCCTGCGCAACCCTTTGCGCCGAGATCCTTGGCTGTCCCTGCTCGCATGGAGGACCGCAGGGCCGCGCTGAAGCCCTCCGCCGGAGTGGTTCTCCCGCCGAATGCCAGTAACACCGAAGCTGCGGAGCTGATACGCCGTATCGCGGCCCTTGCCAACGAAGGCCGCAGCAGCGAGGCCAAAGCGGCCTGCGAGCAGTATCTCAAGCGCCACGACCCCGTTGCGCCGGTGTTTTACTGGCTGGGTCTGCTCAGTGAAGTGGCGGGTGATACCGGCGCGGCGCTAGGGTTTTATCGCAAGGCGCTCTACCTGGAACCGCAGCACCCGGAAACCCTGGCGCAGATGTCGGCATTGCTCGCCGCCCAAGGTGACAGCGCCGGAGCCCAACGCCTGCAGGCGCGCGCGGCACGGGGTGTCGGCAAAGAAGGACGCAACCCATGACTCAGCCGCACACAGAGCTGGTCAGCAGCAGCGCCGAGGCCATCGACGACTGCTGGAACCGCATCGGTATTCACGGGGACCGCTCCTGCCCGCTGCTTGTCGAGCATATCCATTGCCGCAATTGCTCCGTCTATTCAGCGGCGGCAACGCGGCTGCTTGACCGCTATTCCCTGGCACAAGAGCACCGCGTCTCGGTCCACAGCGATGAGCTGATCATCGACGTCGAAACCCGCTCCACGGTGGTGTTTCGTCTGGGTGAGGAGTGGCTCGGCCTGCCAACCCGCTGCCTGGTGGAAGTCTCGCCCGTGCAAGCCATTCACTCGCTTCCGCACCAGCGTTCGCGCGCCTTGTTGGGCGTCGCCAATGTGCGTGGCGCCCTGGTGGCGTGCCTGTCGTTCGTTGAACTGCTGGGGCTCGACCCTTCCGTGGTTCCCGCTGGCGATTCGCGAACGCTGCCGCGCATGTTGATCGTCTCGGCTGACGGCGGGCCGGTCGTGGTGCCGGTCGATGAGGTCGACGGTATTCACGCGATCGAGGCGCGCATGCTGGACAGCGCCTCAGCGCCCGCGCAAAACAGCAATGCGCGCTTCACCCGCGGAGTCGTGCAATGGAAAAGCCGCAGCTTGCGCCTGCTCGATGAAGACCAGCTGTTGTCGGCGGTTAACCGGAGCCTGACATGACGCCCGATCAGATGCGCGACGCGTCGTTGTTCGAACTCTTTACTCTGGAAGCGGAAGCCCAGACGCAGGTGCTTAGCGCAGGCCTGCTGGCGCTGGAGCGCAACCCGACCCAGGCCGATCAGCTGGAGGCGTGCATGCGCGCCGCCCATTCGCTCAAGGGAGCGGCGCGCATTGTCGGGGTCGACGCGGGTGTCAGCGTTTCCCACGTTATGGAGGACTGTCTGGTTGGTGCGCAAGAAGGGCGACTGCTCCTGTTGCCCGAGCACATCGACGCGTTGCTGATGGGCACTGACTTGTTGATGCGCATCGCCACGCCAGCGGCCAACGTCCCTCAGGCGGACATCGACGGCTATGTGGCGCTGATGAATAACATGGTCAGCGCCGACACCGCTTCCAAAACCGTGCTCCTGCCGCCTGCGTCGCCATCGCTGGAAGACATCCTGCTGGCCAATGCGCAATCGCTGGTCACCTCGCTGCAGTCTGCCCAGGATTTGGCCGCCGAAGAGCAGGCCATCGTCATCGCCAGCCACGTCGCCGAGGCTGTGGCAGACCCCGGTCTCAAACTGGACAAGCCGGGCGAGCGACGCGTGGCAGAGACCGGCGAACGGGTCCTGCGCGTCACTGCGGAACGCTTGAACAACCTGCTCGACCTGTCGAGCAAGTCGCTGGTCGAAACTCAGCGCCTGAAGCCTTATCTGACGGCGATGCAGCGGGTCAAGCGCACGCAGACCGGCGCCACCCGCGCGCTGGACAGCCTCGAAGCGCTGCTTGGCGCCCATGCCGATCCCGACGCGCAAAAAGCCCTCGATGAAGCACGGCGTTTGCTGGGGGAAGCGCAGCATTTGCTGATCCAGCAGACGGCCGACCTCGACGAGTTCGGGTGGCAAGCCTCGCAACGCGCGCAACTGCTTTATGACACCGCGCTGGCCTGCCGCATGCGGCCGTTTGCTGACGTGCTGGCGGGGCAGGCGCGCATGGTGCGGGACCTGGGCCGCTCGCTGGGCAAGCAAGTCCGTCTGGAAATCGAGGGTGAGAAAACTCAAGTCGATCGCGACGTGCTGGAAAAGCTCGAAGCGCCGCTGACTCACCTGTTGCGCAATGCTGTCGACCACGGCATCGAATTGCCCGCCCAACGCATGGCGTGCGGCAAGCCTGCCGAAGGGTTGATTCGGCTCAAGGCTTCGCATCAGGCGGGTCTGTTGGTGGTCGAGCTGATCGACGACGGCGCGGGTGTGGACCTGGAACGCCTGCGCCAGAACATCGTCCAGCGCAAGCTGTCGCCAGCCGAAACCGCGGCACAGCTGAGCGAAGAGGAACTGCTGAGCTTTCTCTTCCTTCCCGGTTTCAGCATGCGCGACCAGGTCACCGAGGTGTCCGGTCGAGGCGTCGGGCTCGACGCCGTCCAGCACATGGTCCGGCAGCTGCGCGGCGGTGTTGAACTGGATCAACGGGCCGGGCAGGGCAGCCGTTTTCACCTGGAAGTGCCGCTGACGCTCTCAGTGGTGCGCAGCCTGGTCGTGGAGGTCGGCGGCGAGGCGTATGCCTTTCCGCTTGCACACATCGAGCGCATGCGGGATGTGCGCGCCGATGAAATCGTGCAACTGGAAGGACGACAGCATTTCTGGCACGAGGAGCGCCACGTCGGTCTGGTTGCCGCCAGCCAGTTACTCAGCCGTCCGGCCAGCCAGCACAGCGAAGACGTGCTCAAGGTGGTGGTCATCCGCGAGCGCGAAGCGGTATATGGCGTCGCCGTTGAACGCTTTATCGGCGAGCGCACCCTCGTTGTCCTGCCCCTCGATCCACGGTTGGGCAAGGTTCAGGACATCTCCGCTGGCGCATTGCTCGACGATGGCTCGGCGGTGCTGATCATCGATGTCGAAGACATGCTGCGGTCGGTGGAGAAGCTGCTCAACACCGGCCGCCTCGAACGCATTGATCGGCGCAATCGTCAGGCGGATACTCGTGCGCGCAAACGCGTGCTGGTGGTCGATGACTCGCTGACCGTTCGCGAGCTGGAGCGTAAATTGCTGGCCAGCCGTGGCTATGAAGTCGCGGTGGCCGTCGATGGCATGGACGGCTGGAATGCCCTGCGTGGCGAGGATTTCGACTTGCTTATTACCGACATCGACATGCCGCGCATGGACGGCATCGAGTTGGTGACGCTGGTGCGTCGCGACAGCCGTCTGCAATCGCTGCCGGTGATGGTGGTGTCGTACAAGGACCGTGAGGAAGACCGCCGACGCGGCCTGGACGCCGGCGCCGATTACTACCTGGCCAAGGCCAGTTTTCATGACGACGCGCTGCTCGATGCAGTCGTGGAGTTGATAGGAGATGCGCAGGGATGAAGATCGCCATCGTCAACGACATGCCCATGGCCGTAGAAGCATTGCGCCGTGCGCTGGCTTTCGAGCCGGCGCACCAGGTAGCGTGGGTCGCGGGCAACGGCGCCGAGGCGGTCGAGCGCTGCGCCGAGTTGACGCCCGATCTGATATTGATGGACCTGATCATGCCGGTGATGGACGGCGTGGAGGCGACTCGACGTATCATGGCGGCGACGCCGTGTGCGATCGTCATCGTTACTGTGGACCGCGAGCAAAACGTGCACCGGGTGTTCGAGGCCATGGGCCACGGCGCGCTGGATGTGGTCGACACGCCCGCCCTGGGTGCTGGCAATCCCAAGGATGCTGCCGCACCTTTGTTGCGCAAGATTCTTAATATAGGCTGGCTCATTGGCGAGCGAGACACGCGGGCTCGCCCGGCGCCGCCACCGGTGCGCGATTCGGCGCAGCGTCAACGGTTGATCGCTATCGGCTCATCGGCTGGCGGGCCGGCGGCGCTGGAAATACTGCTCAAGGCGCTGCCGAAGGGTTTTCCGGCCGCGATCGTGCTGGTGCAGCACGTGGACCAGGTATTCGCCGAGGGGATGGCGCAATGGCTGACAAGTTCTTCGGGGCTTGAGGTCAGGCTGGCGCGCGACGGCGAGCCCCCCCAAGCGGGGACGGTGCTCCTGGCGGGCACCAACCACCATATTCGTCTGCTCAAGAACGGCACGCTGGCGTACACCGCAGAGCCGGTTAACGAAATTTACAGGCCCTCCATCGACGTGTTTTTCGAAAGTGTGGCCCGCTATTGGAATGGTGACGCAGTGGGTGTTTTGTTGACCGGCATGGGCCGAGATGGCGCGCAGGGACTCAAGCTGATGCGTCAGCGGGGGTTTCTGACCATCGCCCAGAATCAGGAAAGCTGTGCGGTGTACGGCATGCCCAAAGCGGCGGCCGCCATCGACGCTGCCATGGAAATTCGCTCACTGGACTCGATCGCACCTCGCTTGAAAGAGGTATTCACCCAATGAATTTCCAGGTGACTTCACAGCCCGCCTGTGACCAGGAGACCCTGCATGCATGATTTGCAACTGGACGATCTGAACGCCACGGATGAAAACGCTGCCATGGTGTTGCTCGTCGACGATCAGGCCATGATAGGCGAGGCTGTCCGGCGCGGGCTGGCGCATCAGGAAAACATCGATTTTCATTTTTGCGCAGACCCGCATCAGGCGATTGCCCAGGCGATCCTCATCAAGCCGACGGTGATCCTTCAGGACCTGGTCATGCCCGGTCTGGATGGTCTGACCCTGGTGCGCGAGTACCGGGCCAATCCCAAGACCCGTGACATCCCGATCATCGTGCTCTCGACCAAGGAAGACCCGCTGATCAAGAGCGCCGCTTTTGCGGCCGGCGCCAATGACTATCTGGTCAAGCTGCCCGACAACATCGAGCTGGTAGCGCGCATCCGTTATCATTCGCGCTCCTACATGACCCTGCTGCAGCGCGATGAGGCCTACCGTGCATTGCGCGTCAGCCAGCAGCAGCTGCTGGACACCAACCTGGTGTTGCAGCGCCTGATGAATTCCGACGGCCTGACCGGGCTGTCCAACCGCCGACACTTCGACGAATACCTGGAACTTGAGTGGCGCCGCTCCATTCGCGAACAGACGCAGCTGTCGCTGTTGATGATCGACGTGGATTATTTCAAAGCCTACAACGATGCGTTTGGGCATCTCGAAGGGGATGAAGCGCTGCGTCAGGTCGCCAAGGCCATCCGCGCCAACTCCAGCCGTCCGTCCGACCTCCCGGCCCGTTATGGCGGCGAAGAATTTGCCCTCGTGCTGCCCAATACATCGCCAGGCGGGGCACGTCTGCTGGCAGAAAAACTGCGCCAATCCATCGCCAGCATGAACATCCCCCACATCGCCCCCAGCCAGGGCTCCAGCCTGACCGTCAGCATTGGCTTGGCAACCGTTGTGCCGCAGGTGGGCAGCCACAGCAGGCAGTTGATTCAGAGCGCGGATCAAGGGCTGTATGCGGCCAAGCATAATGGGCGCAATCAGGTGGCGGTGGGGTAGTCCGGCGCAAGCGGTGTTTTCTCGCCGGCTGCGCCTGGCAAGGTTCGGGGATAGGTTGACGGTGATAGACCGGGCCTGATTGCCATTACCTGCACTCATCCCTCCGAGGTCCAGCGGACAACGGCCGACTGTCACTTGTGACAGGTTCCCCGCCGCGCACTCGCGCGCATACTTCTCCAACCACAGTCCGCGAACATTGGCTCTCGCCTGAGCAGGACTGTGGCCTGTGGCTGGCGGCTCTCCGCGCAATGGATGGCGTCCAGCAGCCCACCTATACATGGAAGGAATCAGGAAATGGCTGAGAAACCAGACATCACCAGAGTCACTGAAGTCGATTCGGAAACCGAGATATCGAACGGCGGCAGCACTGAAAAGCATGTCATAAAGTTGAGTGGCATCGGCAACACGGAAAGGTATTTTTGATGCGTAAAGGAGCTGACGGTAAGGTCACTTTGGTACCCTTCGGACCACCAACAAATTCCACTGGCGGTACCTGGAATGCGCCCAACAATCTGGGTTCTCCGGGCAGGTATGAGTTTTATCTGATCGACACTGACGACAACGATAAACCAGTCGGGACCTTGTTCAAGGTGACCCGGAAGTAGTTCTCCTGCGGCGGTGCAGGGTGGCTGGAGCCAGCCACTCTGCACGCTGCCGCTTCTGCAGCTTCACGTTTTTGAAAGGAATTCAAAATGGACGAAATGGACTTGAAGCCCAGCATTGACTGTGTCACGGGTGAAGGGACAAAACCTGTTCTCGACGGAGGAACGACATCGTCTCCGGTGCTGGACTGGTCTGGCAATGGTTTGGCGGAGCATTACTGCCTGGCCGTGGTATTCGAGGAGTTTGTTTTCGGACAGGAACTGTCAGACAGTCTAGAAGTTGGTGAGTGGGAAGCGTCAACATTATTGTTTAACGCAGGGACCTATAAGTTCTTCCTGTATAAACCCGATGAGCACGACGCTCCCCCTGTTGCAGTGTCCAATACTTTTACCCTGACGTTCACTCCCGGAATTTCGGGCGGTCAGTGAATACGGCGCAGCGCTCCTTTGCGGGGCGCTTCTCCCTCCCGCGCCGTTTGCTGACCCTGCCCAACGGACTGCCATCGCAGGTGTGGCTGCGCTATACTCGCCGGCTTTGTGAAAATCGCCTGCGAGTGCTGCCTACCATGGAAATCAACCCGATCCTAAACAGCATCAAGGACCTCTCCGAGCGCTCCGAAACCATTCGGGGGTATCTTTGACTACGATCAAAAGCATGATCGTCTGACCGAAGTTAACCGCGAGCTCGAAGATCCAAACGTCTGGAACAACCCGTCTTACGCCCAGGAGCTGGGGCGCGAGCGTTCGCTGCTGGCGCAGATCGTCGATACCCTCGACGAAATGAGCTCCGGTCTGGCAGACGCCAAAGACCTGCTGCTGATGTCCGCTGAAGAAGAAGACCAGGCCGCCGTCGACGACGTCGCCGCTGAAGTCGAGCGTCTGCGCGAGTCACTGGAGAAGCTGGAATTCCGCCGCATGTTCAGCGGCGAAATGGACCAGAACAACGCCTACCTCGACATCCAGGCCGGCTCCGGCGGTACCGAGGCTCAGGACTGGGCAAACATCCTGCTGCGCATGTACCTGCGCTGGGCTGACAAGCGCGGTTTCGACGCCACCATCATGGAGCTGTCGGCCGGTGAAGTCGCCGGTATCAAAGGCGCCACGATACACATCAAGGGCGAATACGCGTTCGGCTGGCTGCGTACCGAAATCGGCGTACATCGTCTGGTCCGCAAGAGCCCGTTCGACTCCGGCAACCGTCGCCACACCTCGTTCTCGGCCGTGTTCGTGTCGCCGGAAATCGATGACAACATCGAAATCGACATCAACCCGTCGGACCTGCGCATCGACACCTACCGCTCCTCGGGCGCCGGTGGTCAGCACGTCAACACCACCGACTCGGCGGTCCGGATCACCCACGTTCCGACCAACACCGTGGTCAGTTGCCAAAACGAGCGCTCCCAGCACGCCAACAAAGACACCGCGATGAAGATGTTGCGGGCGCGCTTGTACGAGCAGGAAGTGCAGAAGCGCAACGCGGCTTCGCAAGCGCTGGAAGACACCAAGTCGGACATCGGCTGGGGTCACCAGATACGCTCGTACGTGCTTGATGCGTCGCGCATCAAGGACCTGCGCACCAGCGTCGAACGCAGCGATTGCGACAAGGTGCTCGATGGTGACATCGACGAATACCTGATCGCGAGCCTTAAACAGGGCCTGTAATCGCCACACCACTGTTGCGGGTCGGGCGCGTCCTCACGACGTCGCCGCCCGCGATCCTTCGTCGCGCTTCCCAGCCAGACGAAGGGCCACGAACCTGTGATGGATAATCAAGACATGAGCGACCAACAACTCGACCCGCAAGCCCAGCAACAGGAAGAAAACAGCCTGATCGCCCTGCGCAAGGAAAAGCTTGCGGCCGAGCGCGCCAAAGGCAATGCCTTCCCGAACGACTTCCGTCGCGAAAACTACTGCAACGACCTGCAGCAACAATACGCGGACAAAACCAGGGAAGAGCTGGCTGAAGCGGCGATTCCGGTCAAGGTTGCCGGGCGCATCATGCTCAACCGTGGCTCGTTCATGGTGATTCAGGACATGACCGGACGCATCCAGGTCTACGTAAACCGCAAGACGCTGCCGGAAGAAACCCTGGCCTCGGTCAAAACCTGGGACATGGGCGATATTATTGCGGCCGAAGGCACCCTGGCCCGTTCCGGCAAGGGCGATCTTTATGTCGAAATGACCAGCGTGCGCCTGCTGACCAAATCCCTGCGGCCGTTGCCTGACAAGCATCACGGCCTGGTCGATACCGAGCAGCGTTATCGCCAGCGTTACGTCGACTTGATCGTCAACGAAGACGTGCGCGAAACCTTCCGCGTCCGCTCGAAAGTCATTGCCCACATCCGCAGCTTCCTGATGAAGCGCGACTTCCTCGAAGTCGAAACGCCGATGTTGCAGACCATTCCCGGTGGCGCTGCAGCCAAGCCGTTCGAGACGCACCACAACGCGCTGGACCTGGAAATGTTCCTGCGCATCGCGCCAGAGCTGTACCTCAAGCGTCTGGTGGTAGGCGGTTTCGAAAAAGTGTTCGAGATCAACCGCAACTTCCGTAACGAAGGCGTCTCGACCCGGCACAACCCCGAGTTCACCATGCTCGAGTTCTACCAGGCCTATGCCGATTACGAAGACAACATGGACCTGACCGAGGAGCTGTTCCGCGAGCTGGCGCAGCTGGTACTTGGCAGCACCGACGTTCCATACGGCGACAAGGTCTTCCACTTCGGCGAACCGTTCGTTCGTCTGTCGGTGTTCGACTCGATCCTCAAGTACAACCCTGAGCTGACCGCCGATGACCTGAACGACATCGACAAGGCTCGCGCCATCGCCAAGAAAGCCGGCGCCAAGGTGCTGGGCTTCGAAGGTCTGGGTAAGCTGCAAGTGATGATTTTCGAGGAGTTGGTCGAGCACAAGCTCGAGCAGCCACACTTCATCACTCAGTACCCGTTCGAAGTCTCGCCGCTGGCCCGTCGCAACGATGAAAACCCGAACGTCACTGACCGCTTCGAGTTGTTCATTGGTGGTCGCGAGATCGCCAACGCCTATTCCGAGCTCAATGACGCGGAAGATCAGGCCGAGCGCTTCATGGCGCAGGTGGCCGACAAGGACGCCGGCGACGACGAAGCCATGCACTACGACGCCGACTTCGTTCGCGCGCTGGAGTACGGCATGCCGCCGACAGCGGGCGAGGGTATCGGCATCGACCGTCTGGTCATGTTGCTGACCAACTCGCCGTCCATACGCGATGTCATCCTGTTCCCGCACATGCGGCCGCAAGCCTAAGCGTTAAAACAAGCCGCCTGTGCAGGGCGGCTTTTTTTTGCCTGATCAGATACAGAAGGCAGGCCCGCCGCAAAGAATGTGGCGAGCAAGCGCGTTCCTGCATCAGATCAGAAGCGTTGCGATCAGGCGCTCGCACCACCAATCAACAGCTTCGCGGGCACGCGCGCTCCTACAGGGGATCACCCGCATCGCGGGAATCGCGCCGCACGCGATTGAGTATGGGCCGCGGTCGATTGTAGGAGCGCGCTTGCCCGCGAAGGCGTCGGTTCAGGCGCCGACGTCAGGTGATGTATGTTGAACGATTCAAAAAAGGAAACCCCGTCGTGAACCGCATGACCCCTCAAAAGGGAGCCGCTGGCATGGCCACGGCCGTCGCACAAAGTGTTCGGTATCAGGGCCGCAAGGCGAGTCGAGAGGGCAGCGAGCAGCGTCGCCAGCAGATCCTCGACGCTGCCATGCGCATTCTCATCCGCGATGGCGTGCGGGCGGTGCGGCATCGTGCGGTGGCGGCCGAGGCGCAGGTCCCGCTGTCTGCGACCACCTATTACTTCAAGGACATCGATGACCTGCTCACCGATGCCTTCGCTCAATACGTCGAGCGCAGCGCCGCCTACATGGCCAAGTTGTGGACCAGCACCGAGGCGTTGCTGCGCGAGATGGTTGCCCGCAACGACGGCAGCGCAGAGGCCCGCGCGCGTCTGGCGGACGAAATAGCCCGGATGACCATGGAGTACGTGCGCCATCAATTGCTGACCCGCCGCGACCAGCTCATTGCAGAGCACGCATTCCGTCTTGAAGCCCTGATCAACCCGCGTCTGGCGCCACTGGTAAGTGCCCACCAGCAGATATTGCTGCAAGGCAGTGCCCAGTTTCTCGAGGTCATGGGCTCGCTTCAGCCACAGCTGGATGCTCAAGTGTTGACGGGGCTCATCTGCCGGATGGAATATCAGGGCCTGCTCAGTGGACCTCAACCCGACGCCGACGAAGAAATGCTCGCTATTCTTACTCGCCAGATGCATCTGGTACTGGGCACTGCCAAGCCGATGGCTGGCTGATACCTCAAGGAGAACCCGATGAAAGTCTGGAGCGTGTTGCTCGCCATGTCGTTCGTGCTGTTGAGCGGATGCCTGGTGACTTTCAAGGACCCGATCCCGCTCAGCACCACTGCCCCGCCCAAATTGCTCGGCACCTGGAGCAGCAAAAACGCGTGGGGCGAGCCACTCGAGCTGGAAATCAGCCGCGCCGGTCCCGAGCGCTACAAGGCGGTGAGCTACCGCAAAGGCGACCGCAAGCACCGAGACGAATACGTCTTCACTGTGTCGCGCCATGGCAGCCGCTGGTACGTGTCTGCGGCGCTACCTGCCAAATACGGGGCCAATTACGTCATCGCCGGTTTCGATCTGATGGACAACGAGAACGGCGCTGACGAACTGGTGGTCTATGACCTCGACCTGGAGCGATTTCAGCAGCTGGTCGAGCAGAAGGTTCTCGATGGCGAGCGCGTCGATACGGTGAAGGGTGACGGCATGCTGATCTCCAGTTCGATGGACAAAGTTTTCGCCTACCTTGATGACCCGGCCAATTCCGACGTCTTTCTCAAAGCGGCTCAATATCAGCGCATGACCAAATAGCGCAAAGGTTCAATAAGGGGTTCCGGGTGGACGAATACCAACAGACTATTCGCACGTTGTCCGATCGTATCGTGTTGGCGCAGACCCCGATCCGGGTCCTTGATGCCGTGAAGTGGGATGACCACGTCCGCAAAACCTTCCTCGACGGCAAAGGCAAGCACATGCCCGAAGTCGATCGCGCCTATTACGAAAATCGCCCGCTGGGCTTTGACTCCGGCGCGGTGAAGCTGGAATTTCAGAACATTGAACGCGACATCACGCGTCAACTCGGCCAGTTCAATCCGGTCGGGCAGATCATGCGGCGCATGTGCAAGGAGTACCGGATGGTTATCCGCATGCTCGAAGCGCGTGGCACCCCTGACTTCGGCCTGATCTCCCAGGAGCTCTACGGCGCCGCTTCCGATGCGTTTCATGCGGGGGACCCGACGCTGTCGGATCTGGGCATGATGCTGTCGGATTACCTGAACAACATTGCCGGGCGTGGCGATCTCAAGGATGAGCCGAAACTGCTGACGGCCAAAGACGCCGTCGCCATGCTGCAGACTCGGCTCAATCGCACGTTTGGCGAGGCGGAGGAGACGATCCGGGTGTTCGAGTCCGACGGCATCGTGGCCGACGCTGCGGCGGGGGCGGATTACATCAAGATCCGCAGCGATGCGATGTTCAACGAGCGTGACGTGCGCGCCCTTGAGGTCCACGAAGGGCTGGTACACGTTGGCACCACGCTCAACGGCCAGAACCAGCCGATCTGTACCTTCCTGTCCAAGGGGCCGCCCTCGTCGACAGTGACTCAGGAAGGGCTGGCGATTCTCATGGAGATCATCGGTTTTGCCTCCTACCCAAGCCGCCTGCGCAAACTGACCAACCGCACCCGGGCGATTCACATGGCCGAGGAGGGGGCGGACTTTCTGCAGGTGTTCGACTTCTACCGCGAGCAGGGCTTCGGCATGTCTGAAAGCTACGGCAACGCCAGTCGTGTGTTCCGCGGCTCGGTGCCTACCGGTCTGCCATTTACCAAGGATTTGTCCTACCTCAAGGGCTTCATCATGGTCTACAACTACATCCAGCTTGCCGTGCGCAAGGGCAAGCTGGAGCAAGTGCCGCTGTTGTTCTGCGGCAAGACCACGCTGGAAGACATGCGCACGTTGCGCCAGCTGGTGGACGAAGGCCTTGTGGTGCCGCCCAAATACCTGCCTGATCAGTTCCGCGACATGAACGCGCTTTCGGCCTGGATGTGTTTCTCCAACTTCCTCAATCACCTGAGCCTGGACCGGATCGAGGCGGATTACTCGAATATCCTGTGATGCCTTCATGCTCGGGGTGAAACGCCCAACGCAAGATCCACGCCTTGGTCGGGGAACCTGTAGGAGCCGGCTTGCTGGCGAAGGCGTTGGGTCAGCTGCGCAGATATTGACTCCACTGACGCGTTCGCCAGCAAGCCGGCTCCTACGGTCGTGTGTCGCGGGGGAGGTCGTGGCCTATGCTGCGGATTGACGTAGATTGCATTAAGGTCCATCACCTAAGTCTTGGGCCTGGGCTGGGCTTGAAATCTGAAACCTGAACCTGCACCTGATCGAAGCGGATTACTCAAATATCCTGTAAGACATTCATGCCCGTAGGTGAAACGCCCAATGCAAGATCCACGCATTGGCCGGGAGCCTGTAGGAGCCGGCTTGCTGGCGAAGGCGTTGGGTCAGCTGCGCAGATATTGACTCCACTGACGCGTTCGCCAGCAAGCCGGCTCCTACGGTCGTGTGTCGCGGGGTAGGTCGTGGCCTATGCTGCGGATTGACGTAGATTGCATTAAGGTCCATCACCTAAGCCTAAGCCTAAGCCTAAGCCTAAGCCTGAGCCTGAGCCTGAGCCTGAACCTGAACCTGAATCTAAGCCTGCACCTGAACCGGATCGAAGCGGATTACTCCAACATCCTCTGAGGCATTCATGTCTGTGGGCGAAACGACCAATGCAAGAGCCACGCATTGGTCGGAAACCTGTAGGAGCCGGCTTGCTGGCGAAGGCGTTGGGTCAGCTGCGCAGATATTGACTCCACTGACGCGTTCGCCAGCAAGCCGGCTCCTACGGTTGTGTGTCGTGCCCGTTATCATGAAAACAAGGACATCGCTTGAAGCGTTTTCTCATCTTGTTCCTCGCTATCACCCTCAGTGGCTGCAGCGAACTGCTGTTCTACCCGGAACGCGGTCTGCCGATGACGCCGGACAAAGCGCACCTGGCCTGGCGCGATGTCACTCTTACCGCCGCCGACGGCACCCGGCTCAACGCCTGGTTTCTGCCGGCGAAGCCCGGCGTACCGTTGAAGGGCACCGTGCTGCACCTGCATGGCAACGGCGGCAACATGGCGTGGCATCTGGCGGGAAGTGGGTGGTTGCCGGAGCAGGGCTATCAAGTGCTGCTGGTGGATTATCGCGGCTATGGCCGGTCCGAGGGTGAGCCCAGTTTACCGGCCATCTACCAGGACATCGACGCGGCTTTTGACTGGCTGAAAGCCGCACCCGAAGTGCAGGGCAAGCCTCTGGTGGTCCTCGGCCAGAGCATTGGCGGGGCGCTGGCGGTTCACTACCTGTCCGAACATCCGCAGCAACGCACGCGGGTCAAAGCGCTGGTGCTTGATGGGGTTCCGGCGAGCTACCGCGAGGTGGCGCGTTACACCCTCGGCACCGCGTGGCTGACCTGGCCCTTCAAGCGGCCGCTGTCATGGGTGATCCCCGATGCCGACAGCGCCATCAATGGCATGCCTCAGCTCAAGGGCACGCCGATGTTGCTATTCCAAAGCCTGGACGACACGCAAGTGCCGCTGCACAACGGCATCAGCTTGTATCAGGCTGCGCCGTTGCCGCGAGTGCTGCAACTGACCCGCGGGCCTCATGTTCAGACCTTCGGCGACCCCACCTGGCGAGAGGTCATGGTTCGTTATCTGGACGATCCGCAGCACTTCAATGGCCTGCGCAGGCTGGGCGAAATCCCCAATTACCCTGATCCTCAAACCGGTAGCGCGCCGTCGTCGTCTCAACCGTGAGGGGCAGAGCGGCTGAGCGATAGAGCGACAGAGCGCCATGAGTGAAAGTCCGCGCGGTCAGGATTTGTGGGAGTGAGCTTGCTCACGAAGAGGCCGCACCGTCGCTCGCCTCTTTAACGTCGGAACACGCTGATGCGCAAGCAAGCTCGCTCCCACAGCGCTCGTAGTGTCGGATTAATCGCATTTGTGGCAGAAAAAAGCCCCGCCTGTCTTTCAACAGGCGGGGCTTTTTGTTGCCGCTACTACCGCATTACTGCATCGAAGAACGCGGTGCTACTGGCTGGTTGTCGTTGGAGATGGTCACTTCCACACGACGGTTCATGGCACGACCCGAGGCGCTGGCGTTGTCAGCCACCGGGTACTCTTTGCCATAACCCTGGGCAACGATGCGCTCAGGGCCTACGCCCATCTTGATCAGTGCCATGCGCACGGAGTTGGCGCGGCGCTCGGACAGCGAATCGTTGTAAGCCGCCGAACCGGTGCTGTCGGTGTAGCCTTCAACGATGACTTTGCGATCCGGGTTTTCCGACAGGAACTGGGCCAGCTTGTTGACGTTAACCAGGCCGGACGACTTCAGCTCAGCCTTGTTCAGATCGAACAGTACGTCACCGAAGGTCACCAGCGTGCCACGTTCGGTTTGCTTGGCGTTCAGGCTGTTCTGCAGCGCTTTGATCTGAGCATCGCGAGCATCCAGACGTGCCTGAGCGCGTTGGGCCGATGCGTTTTTCAGGTCGTTTTCAGCAGTCTTCAGGTTGATCGTCTGCTTGGCCAACTCAACACGCTGGTTGGTCAGGTAAGCCAGTTGATCGACCTTCTTCTGGTCATCGTTGTTGCGGTACGCAGCGTCAGCCTTGTCCAGCCACTCGCTCGCGTCTTTGGTTTCAAGCGCGGCCAGTTCAGTGGCTTTCGGGTTGCTTTGCAGCGCCGAGTAATTGGTGCGGGCTTGTTCCAGGTTGACGTTCGGCTGCGAAGAGCACGCCGCCAGACCAACACTCAGAGCCAGCAGGGCAGGAATAAGTACTTGTTTACGCATAATATTTTCGTCCTTTAACTCGATGGCCAATGCTTGAATTGCGAGGGATTACTGAGTGACAGGCTGAACCTGACGCATGCCTTCTTCACGCAACTCATTGACGCCCTGACGAGCATCCTGCACCGCTTTCTGTGCCTTGGCGGCCTGAGCCTTACGCTCGGCTACACGTGCATCCCACTCGGCCTGTTCGGCATATTTACGAGCTTCGTCGTAGTGCTTTTCCTGCATCGCCAGTTCGGCTTGCTTGAATTTGTCCTGAGCGGACTTCATTTCAACGGCGGCGTATTCGGTACCGCCAGCAGTGACAGCGGCATTGACGGCCGACTGGGTCACGGCGTACTGCTCGCTTGGAGGATTACCTGCGCAACCAGCCAGAAGAACGCTGGTGCCCAGCGCCAGCGCAGCCAGCTTCAGGCCGCGCAGGCGATTGAACGTGGTTTTGGCAGTGCTGGTGTTCATGGTGGTCAACTCCATTTCGTAACTCCTGAAAACTTGGTTGTTCCATTGAGCGATGAGCACATGCGGATGGATAGTATTTCGTCACGTCCGCTGCCATATGGCGGCTTTCCTGCAATGGCTAACTGGTCGGACCGCTGCGTTTTTTGAATAGTTCAGACATTTTTTCAAACACAGGGTCAGGATTTGTTACGTGTTGTGAATTTGACGCTCAAAAAAATGACGCATAACGCCGACCGTCCCGTCACGCCGATTCGTACAGGAAAAAACCCTGCATCGCGGCCTTCAGCAGGCAGATCACAGTGCTTCGCGGTCCGAAATTTCCTGCAGATGACGCCGGGACAATTCCAGGAAGCGGGGCGTCGGGCCCACATCCTCGTAAAGCGGGTTGCCTTCTTCATCCGTCGCGACAACGTGCTGACCGCGCACATAGGGAAAGCTGGCCTCCAGTTCTTCCAGCGCGGCGCCTATCAGCTCACCCAGCAGTTCCTCGGGCGTTCGCTTGGGATACATTTCGGCAATCGCGGCCAGGCGCGCGGCCGCCTCGACATCCAGATGAATGGCGTAGGCAGTCTCGGTCAGACGACCCTTGGCGTTCTGTTCCCACTGTTCGGCGAGCTCTCGGATTTTCATGAATACCTCATCAGTTCCGTCGTACGACGGGCGTTGGATGTCGGGCCTGGCCTTGGCGAAGCGTGTGACTGAGACTAGCTCCCTCTGCACGGGAAATGTCCCGAGGGTTGCGCAGGGCTATGGATTTGTCGCTCTATACACCTGCCCTCGATAGAGATAGAAACGAAACCCCCGCAGCCGTTCCGTTGGGCAGCCATAAAAGGCTTCTTGACGCCCCGTTGGGCAGCGGCCATTTTCAGGTGGCGGACTCGAGCGGCTCATAGGGGATGACCCAATCCCGATGAACACCGACCTGTGAAAACAATAAAGCTGAAGGAGAGGCTGGATGGCTGATATCGATGCACGATTGCGCGAGGACGTTCACCTGCTGGGTGAGCTGCTGGGCAACACGATTCGCGATCAGCATGGCGCTGATTTTCTCGACAAGATCGAACGCATTCGCAAAAGCGCCAAGGCTGACCGGCATGCATCGACCCAGGGCACCGAACAGCTGAGCTCCAGTCTTGAGGGGTTGGGCGAAGATGAACTGCTGCCAGTCGCGCGCGCATTCAACCAGTTCCTTAACCTGGCCAACATCGCTGAGCAGTATCAGCTGATTCATCGTCGCGACGACAGCAAGCCGCAGCCCTTTGAGTCGAGGGTCTTGCCCGAGCTGCTGGAGCGCTTGAAGCAGGCCGGTCAGACCCCGCACGCGCTGGCGCAACAACTCACCACCCTGGAAATCGAACTGGTGCTGACCGCGCACCCGACCGAAGTGGCGCGGCGCACGTTGATTCAAAAGTACGATGCCATCGCGGCTCAGTTGGCAGCGCTGGACCATCGCGATCTGAATCGCCATGAGCGTGAACAGATCACCGAGCGTCTGCAGCGGTTGATCGCCGAGGCGTGGCACACCGAAGAGATCCGTCGCGTGCGTCCTACGCCTGTGGACGAAGCGAAGTGGGGCTTCGCGGTGATCGAAAATTCCCTGTGGCAAGCCATCCCCAATTACCTGCGCAAGGCCGATCACGCCCTGCATGCCGCCACCGGCTTGCACCTGCCGCTGGAGTCGGCGCCGATCCGCTTCGCTTCGTGGATGGGTGGCGACCGCGACGGCAACCCCAATGTCACCGCTGCCGTGACGCGCGAAGTGCTGCTACTGGCGCGCTGGATGGCCGCCGACTTGTACCTGCGGGACGTCGATCAACTGGCCGCCGAGCTTTCAATGCAACAGGCGAGCCCGGCCCTGATGGCTGCCGCCGGTGACAGCGCCGAGCCTTATCGCAGCGTTCTCAAACAACTGCGTGAACGGCTGCGGGCGACCCGCAACTGGGCCCATGCGTCGTTGAGCGTCACGCAGGCTGCCCCCGATGAGGTGCTGCACGAGAACCGTGAGCTTCTGGAACCGCTGCAATTGTGTTTCGAGTCGTTGCACGAATGCGGCATGGGCGTGATCGCCGACGGTCCGCTGCTCGACTGCCTGCGGCGCGCGGTTACTTTCGGCCTGTTCCTGGTCAAGCTGGACGTGCGTCAGGATTCCACTCGGCACAGCTCGGCCATGAGCGAAATCACGGATTACCTGGGCCTCGGTCGCTATAACGAGTGGGACGAACAGACGCGCATCGACTTCCTGCTGCGTGAGCTGGACAACAAACGGCCACTGCTGCCGGCGCATTTCAGTCCCGAAGCTGACACCGCCGAGGTGCTGGCGACGTGCCGCGAAGTGGCAGCTGCGCCTGCCGCATCGCTGGGCTCCTATGTCATTTCAATGGCGGGCGCAGCGTCCGATGTACTGGCTGTGCAACTGTTGCTGAAAGAAGCCGGTTTGCAGCGATCGATGCGTGTAGTGCCGCTTTTCGAAACCCTCGCCGACCTGGATAACGCCGGTCCGGTGATTGAGCAGCTGCTGAGCATTCCTGCTTATCGCCAGAGCCTGGAAGGGCCGCAGGAAGTCATGATCGGCTATTCGGATTCGGCCAAGGATGCCGGGACCACCGCTGCAGCCTGGGCGCAATACCGGGCGCAGGAAAAGCTGGTCGATATCTGCCGTGCGCAACAGGTGGAACTGCTGCTGTTCCATGGCCGCGGCGGCACCGTGGGTCGTGGCGGTGGCCCCGCGCATGCGGCCATCCTGTCGCAGCCGCCGGGCTCTGTGGCTGGGCGGTTCCGCACCACCGAGCAGGGCGAGATGATCCGCTTTAAGTTCGGCTTGCCGGACATTGCCGAGCAAAATCTGAACCTCTATCTGGCGGCTGTGCTGGAGGCGACCTTGCAGCCTCCGCCGATGCCGCAGCCTGCCTGGCGTCAGGTGATGGACGAACTGGCCGCTGATGGCGTCAAGGCCTACCGCGCCGTGGTCCGGGAAGACCCCGAGTTCGTCGAATACTTCCGGCAGGCGACGCCGGAGCAGGAGCTGGGTCGCCTGCCTCTGGGCAGCCGGCCGGCCAAGCGCCGCGAAGGCGGGGTCGAAAGCTTGCGGGCCATTCCCTGGATTTTCGCCTGGACCCAGACGCGCCTCATGCTGCCGGCATGGCTGGGCTGGGAGAGCGCGCTGAGCAAGGCGCTGGAACGCGGGCAGGGCGATCTGCTCGCCGAGATGCGCGAACAGTGGCCGTTCTTCCGCACTCGCATCGACATGCTGGAAATGGTGCTGGCCAAGGCGGACAGCGACATCGCTCAGCTCTACGATCAACGCCTGGTAGAACCGAAGCTGCTGCATCTGGGGACGCATTTGCGCGGCCTATTGTCGCAGGCGTGTGACGTGGTGCTTGGCTTGACGGGGCAATCACGGCTACTGGCCCACAGCCCCGAAACGCTGAAGTTCATCAGCCTGCGCAACACCTACCTGGACCCTCTTCATTTATTGCAGGCGGAGTTGCTCGCGCGCTCGCGTCAGCAGGAAGCGAGCCTGGACAGTCCGTTGGTGCAGGCGCTACTGGTGTCTGTGGCGGGCATCGCGGCCGGATTGCGCAACACCGGTTAACGACCCCCCGGCGCGGCTGCGTGAAGTTGCTGCCTTCATTCAGCCGCGTTGCGAACGCTCGATGCAGTGCGGCGTTACCCGGTTGCACGTCTGCGCGTCCTTGCGCCGATCGATGCCAAGCTACTGGTTTTTCGCGGGTTACTGCGACTTTCGGCGTCTTGTGCGGCATGAATCGGCTGTGTATCTTGATCAGCCTTTGGCCGTTGGGTCAGTAAATTTTGCGATTGGCCCCATTTAGGCGAATCCGACGATATCTCTATAAAAATTTGAGGAGCACAACAATGCGCGTGATTCTGCTGGGAGCTCCCGGGGCCGGCAAAGGTACTCAGGCAAAGTTCATCACTGAGAAATTCAAGATCCCGCAAATCTCCACCGGCGACATGCTGCGCGCTGCGGTGAAGGCCGGCACAGAGCTGGGCCTGAAGGCCAAGAGCGTCATGGACAGCGGCGGTCTGGTGTCCGATGACTTGATCATCGGCCTCATCAAGGATCGTTTGTCGGAACCGGATTGCGCAGGCGGTTGCCTGTTCGACGGCTTCCCCCGCACCATTCCCCAGGCAGAAGCCCTGAAGAACGCCGGTCTGGCCATCGATTACGTCATCGAGATCAAGGTCGATGACGAAGAGATCGTCAAGCGCATCTCCGGTCGCCGCGTTCACGAAGGCTCCGGTCGCGTTTACCACACGCTGTACAATCCGCCGAAGGTGGAAGGCCTGGACGACGTCACCGGCGAGCCACTGGTCCAGCGCAAGGACGATGTCGAAGCCACCGTGCGCCATCGCCTGTCGGTCTACCACTCGCAGACCAAGCCGCTGGTGGATTTCTACACCAAGCTGCAGGCGCAGGACGGCATGCCCAAGTGCAGTCACATCGAAGGCGTGGGCACGGTCGAAGAGATCACTGCCAAGGTGCTTGAAGCCCTGAGCTGATTTGCCTGCTCATGCGTTGAACAACGGCCCGCTTGCGGGCCGTAGTTGTTTATAATGCGGCCCTTTTTCGCCTGATGATGGAAACCCCGATGACCACCTTGCTGGCCCTGGACACCGCCACTGAAGCCTGCTCAGTTGCTTTGCTGCATGACGGCAAGGTGCTGACTCACTACGAGGTGATTCCGCGCCTGCATGCGCAAAAGCTATTGCCCATGATCAAAGACCTGCTGGCCGAGGCGGGTATCGGTCTGTCGGCGCTGGATGCCATTGCCTTCGGGCGCGGGCCGGGTGCGTTTACCGGCGTGCGTATCGCCATCGGTGTCGTTCAGGGCCTGGCCTTCGGTCTGGATCGCCCGGTGCTTCCGGTTTCCAACCTCGCTGCGCTGGCTCAACGCGCGTTCCGAGAGCAGGGCGCTGCTCAGGTCGCGGCGGCCATCGACGCGCGTATGGATGAGGTCTATTGGGGCTGCTACCGCGAAGTGGGAGGGGAAATGAAGCTTGTCGGCGAAGAGGCTGTCATGCCCCCCGAAATGGCAGCCTTGCCGAGCGCAGCAACGGGCGACTGGTTCGGTGCCGGCACCGGCTGGGGCTACGCCGGGCGCATCGCGGCGGGTGTTGCAGGCCAGGACGCCACCCTCTTGCCTCAGGCTCAGGATTTGCTGACCCTGGGCACGTTCGCTTGGCATCGGGGCGAGGCCATCGTTGCCGATGATGCTCAACCGGTTTATCTGCGCGACAAAGTGGCGACGCCGAAGGCGCGTTGAGCATTCATCTCAACACGCTTGGGTGGATTGGCCGCGCTACGCTCGATCTGCGACCCAGGTCACACTGCTGATGACCGTTCGGCGACAAATCTGCATAAAGTCTGCGCGCCTTTAAACATTTGGCAATAAGTGTGGTCTAGTTATCGTTCACCTGTTTGCTTGATGGCGAACTGTGAGATTAAATTGCCACTATCCGACGCCGAGTAAGCATGATGCGAATCACCGGTCCTCTACAACGTACCTACCCGATCAAGCGCAAGCCCCGCAGGGATTCTGCGGCGGTGGAAGGCACGTTCGAGGAAGTGAACGATGTGATCGAGGTGGTTCCGCAGACGGCCCGTCGCCAGACCGGGACCACGGCAAACGTACCGGCGCGTCAGCAAGACATCATCTTTCCTCGTGCGATGAGCACCCGCGTGGCTCACGCGCTCAGCAGCTACCTGACGACCTCGACGTTCGTCGACTGGGACCTCGAAGTCTCCGGGCTCGATCTCCACGTTTGAATCTTTCCCACCCGCTTTACTACATCGGATGTCCGTCCTGGAGCGAAAAAGCCTGGCGTGAATCGCTGTACCCGGCGGATGCCCCGGACAGTGATCTGCTCAGCCTTTACGGTCAGGTGTTCAACGCCGTCGAAGGCAACACCACGTTCTACGCGCGGCCCAAGCCTGCGATTGTCCAGCGCTGGGCTGACGCCTTGCCCGAGCACTTCCGCTTCAGCGCAAAAATCCCCCGTGACATCAGCCATGCAGGCGACCTGCGTGAGCACCTCGACGCAGTGGAGGATTTTCTGCAACTGCTCGCGCCGCTGGGCAGCCGAATCCAACCGTTATGGTTGCAGCTGTCGGCGAGCTTTGGCCCCCAGCGCTTGCACGAACTCGCTGCATTCAATGATGCGCTGCAAGGCCGGCCTCTGGCGGTGGAAGTCCGGAACATGGCTTTTTTCAGCAAGGGCGAGGAAGAGCGTCAACTCAATCGCTTGTTGCTTGATCGCGGCGTGGAACGGATTTGCCTGGATTCAAGGCCGCTGTTCAGCAGCGTCTCCAGCGATCCTGCCGTGCTGCATGCGCAGTCGCAAAAGCCCAAGGTTCCCCCCCGTCCGGCGGCGCTGACAGCCTTCCCTCAAGTGCGGTTTATCGGTGGGCCGGATCGAGCTATCAACGAGGGCTTCGTTGTGCAGTGGGCCGAGAAGGTTGCCGGCTGGATCGAAGAAGGGCGCACGCCTTCGGTGTTCTTGCATACGCCGGACAACATCGCTTCCCCGGAGCTTGCTCGCCGCTTTCATCATCAATTGATGACGCTGTTGCCCGGGCTGCCCGACTTGCCGCAGCTTGATCGCGGTCCGCACGCGGAGCAACTGGGGCTGCTCTGAGGTCGAGATAGGGGGGACCCATTCGCCCGTCACAAGAGATCCTTACTGGATGCGCGGCTCAACTGTCTTTCTTTTGCTCATTCTGATCGGCGCAGCGGCTGCGTTTTCCATCTGGCGTGGCTGGTTGCCGGTCGCGGACCGCTGGAACCCCTGGGCGCCGCTGAATGTGCAGGAACAGCCCAATCTGCTGACCCCTTTCAAGCTCTGGCGATTGCAGGAGGATCCGGCGTTGTGCGTAGCCGCGCTGCAAACTTCCAGCCTGCGCTATGCCCAACAGGCGGACAGCCCGCCCAGCGCCAAATGTCCGCTCGTTAACACCCTGCGTATCCAGGGTGGCGATGTCGCCCTGAGCAGCAGCTTTCTGTCCAGCTGCCGCCTCGCGGTCGCCTATGCGCTGTTCGATATTCATCAATTGCAGCCCGCCGCGCAGTCGGTGTTCGGGCAGAAGGTCACGCAGATCGATCACCTGGGCAGCTTCGCTTGCCGAAACGTCTATAACCGCAGCGAAGGACGTTTGAGTCAGCATGCTTCGGCCAACGCGCTGGACATTGCCGGGTTCAGGTTGGCGGACGGGCGCAGGATTTCGGTGCTCAGGGACTGGGACGACGCCGCAGAGAACGGACGGTTTCTAAAAATGGTCAGGGACGGCGCCTGCAAGCAGTTCAACACGGTGTTGAGCCCTGACTACAACGCCGCGCATCGCAATCACTTTCATCTGGACATGGGTCGCTGGCGAGTGTGTCGTTAGCGCCAGCAATGGCAGGCGCGCTTCCTCATGCTGAGAGGGCGACGGTCTTGGTTTAGGCAGCGATGCGCAGGTTCTGCAACACAATCGGTCGTGCCCAACCGTTATCGAACGCCAGATGACGCTGCTGCTCGGTCATTTCTTCGGCACTGAACGGCGTTGCAGGCTTGTCGGCCAAATCCCATTCAAACTCGGCGATCGGCAGGAACAACGGACGCGGCTGAGGGCCCGGGCCGGGCTCCACGGTGTCATCGTAAGGGTTGAGGACCGTCGGGCGGACCCACGTGTCATCGAATTCCAGGTTGCGCTGCTGCTCGATCATTTCCAGCGCAGTGAAAGGCTTGGCGGGCTTGTCGGCCAGGTCCCACTCGAACTCGGCGATCGGCAGAAACAACGGCTCCGGTGGCGCAATTTCCTTGTCCTGAACAGGGCATTCACGCTGCTCGACGATTTTGCCGAGAACCGCCGCGCCAGCAATTGGCTCGCCGGTCGAGTTGTCTGTGGTGGCTATTGCGCTGTATGGGGCAGGCGTGGCGGCGTTGTCATCCACCTGCTGGGCCATCGCACGGGCAAACGCATCCTGCCAGAGCTGCGTGACGCCGCTCAGGGTTTCGGTATTGCGTACGCTGTAATCGCCTGCGTACGACAAATAGCCTATGGATGAGGATTGCTGAATGTCTGACATAAGCGCTCAGTACATGCCGTGGGTCTGGCAAAATGCCGGATACATTCGTTATCGGCAGATGTTGCCAATCATTAAGAAATTTTGAGCGCGTAGAAACAATGACTGAGCATCACGCGGGCAGCCGCATTCGGGTCGACAGCCTGACCCCCGACGGGCAGCAAATGGCAGCGCACTGGGCGCAGCGTCTGGCGTTGCCACTGGACGATGCCGAAGCGGACTTCGCCTTGCAAGTGGCCGCCGACGGCCTGCAGTTGCAGCAGTTGGGTGACGACGCGCCGGGCCCGGTGCGGGTGGATTTTGTGGAAGGCAAAGCAGCGCACAGGCGGCTGTTTGGCGGCGGCAGCGGGCAGATGATCGCCAAGGCTGTCGGTGTCCAGCCGGGCGTGCGACCGCGGGTGCTGGATGCCACAGCGGGGCTGGGCAAGGATGCGTTCGTGCTGGCGAGTCTGGGTTGCGAAGTGAGCCTGATCGAGCGGCAGCCAATCATCGCCGCACTGCTTGAGGACGGTCTGGCGCGCGGGGCACAGGATCTGGACGTGGGCCCGATCATCGCGCAGATGCGTTTGTTGACCGGCAACTCCATCGACCTGATCCGGCAATGGCAGGGCGAGCCACCCCAGGTCATCTACCTCGACCCGATGTTTCCCCACCGCGAAAAGACCGCTCTGGTGAAAAAGGAAATGCGCCTGTTCCGGCCACTGGTGGGCGACGACATGGACGCCCCGGCGCTGCTTGAGGCGGCGCTGGCGCTGGCCAGTCATCGCGTGGTGGTCAAACGCCCGCGCAAGGCCCCTTGCATTGCTGGTGCAAAACCGTCATACGCGCTGGACGGCAAGTCCAGCCGTTACGACATCTACCCGAAGAAGGCGCTGAAGGGCGCCTGACTGCGGGCTTTGCGTATGGGCTCTTAAAGGTTGAGTGCGACGGCGAGGTTAAAGCCGGTGCCACATTCAAAATCACCCCGATATAAATGATCCCTGGCGATCCCAAACTATCCCTGGCGATCCCAAACTGTAGGAGCCGGCTTGCTGGCGAATTCGGTGTGCCATGTAAGTAACGGGCAGCTGACACCACGCGTTCCCCAGCAAGCCGACCCCTGCAGATTGAGCCAGGGCGTCATTCCAGCGTCGATCAGGTTATGGCGCCTCCTGAACCCGATACGCCTTCATAAACAACGCCACCACTTCCCGCACATGCTGTTCACCGGTCTGCTCATCGGGAGTCTCGCCCGTGCCGATGAGTAGCCGGAAGTTGCAGACGCCTTTGATCAAACTCAAAAAATGCCCGGCGGCGCTGGCCGGGGACTCAAAGTGCAGGCCGTGTGTGCCGTTCAGTTTGGTCAGAAACCGCTCCATCTCTTGCAGGATGCGCTGTGGGCCCGCCTCGAAAAACACCTGCGACAGCGAGGACCCTTGCGTCCCCAGAGTGATCATCAGCCGGTGTAAATCAATCGACTCGGGGCTATTGATCAGCGTCTGAAACCCTCTGGCAATACCCAGCAATACTTTCTCGACAGGCGCATCCATTGGCACGTCGACGAACAGCTCGGGCACTTGCTCCTCGCAGCGAGCGACCACCGCGCAGGAAAATAACGTGTCTTTGTCGGTGAAGTGACTGTAAACGGTGAGCTTGGAGACCCCGGCTTCAGCCGCAACGGCGTCCATGCTGGTATTGGCGTAGCCGTGACGCACAAACAGGTTTTTGGCGGCTTCAAGAATCGCCTGGCGCTTGGCCAGATCCTTGGGCCGGCCGGGTCCGCTGGGGGATGTGGAGTCGTTCATGGAGTCTTTAGGCATCTTGATCTATTAGTGGACTGTTCAGTTCGGTAATTTTAAATATACTCGCCAGTACAATTATTCCAAGCTCTCTGCCCAAGGTGCCTCACCATGCTGCGCGATGCCCTGTTTCTTGCTCGGCTCTTTGCCCTGCCGGTCTGTTTGATCGCGGCGCTGTCCGGTTGCGGGCCGCAAGCACCGGCTGCCACCACGGTGCGGCCTGCCATGGTGGTGCAACCGCTGCCATCTGCCCAGTCCATGGACAGCTACCCCGGCGAAGTTCGCGCCCGCCTCGAACCCGAGCTCGCCTTTCGCATTCCCGGCAAGGTCAGCAAACGCCTGGTCGAGGAAGGCGAACGGGTCAAGCTCAATCAGCCGCTGGCCGAGCTCGACGCGCAGGATGTACGCCTGCAACAGGACGCCATCCGGGCGCAGGTGGCAGCAGCCGAAGCGAATCTGCAGACGGTCCGCTCCGAGCGTGACCGGTACAAGACGCTGATGGACCGCCAGATGGTGAGCAAGTCTCTATACGACAACGCCGAGAATCTCTACCGCGCCGGGGACGCCCGTCTTAGACAGCTCAAGGCAGAATTGACCGTCGCCGATAATCAGACCGGCTACGCGGTGCTTCGTGCGCCTCAAGAGGGTGTGATTGCGAGACGACTGGTGGAGGTCGGGCAAGTGGTGGCGGCCGGGCAGACGGTCTTTACCCTTGCCGCCGATGGCGAACGGGAGGTCTCGATCAGTCTGCCGGAGCAGAACTACGGCCGTTTCAAGATTGGCGATCCGGTGTCCGTCGAGCTGTGGACCCAGCGCGAACAGCGCTTCCCCGGCCGCATCCGCGAGCTGTCTCCGGCCGCTGATCCACGTTCGCGCACCTTCGCCGCACGCATAGCGTTTGCCGGCGGGAAGGTACCGGCTGAGCTGGGCCAGAGCGCTCGGGTGTACATCCAGTCCGAACACGCCGCACCGTTGTCTGTGCCGCTGTCGGCGCTCACCGCGGAAAACGGCGCGACCTACGTCTGGCGCCTGCAGAACGACTCCACGCTTAAACGCACGCCGGTGCAGGTCGGTGCGTACGCGCAGGAATCGGTGCCGGTGCTCAGTGGCCTGCAGGCCAGCGACTGGGTGGTCGCGGCCGGCGTACACGTGCTCCACGAAGGCGAACAGGTGCGACCGGTTGATCGCAGCAACCGAGCGGTCAGACTGGCTGCAAAGGAGTAGCAAGGGATGCGGTTCAATCTTTCCGAATGGGCCCTGCGAAACCGGCAGATGGTCCTGTACCTGATGATATTGCTGGCCGTCGTTGGCGCGCTCTCCTATACCAAGCTTGGCCAGAGTGAAGACCCGCCATTTACCTTCAAGGCCATGGTCATCCGCACCCTTTGGCCTGGCGCCAGCGCACAGGAAGTGTCTCGGCAGGTCACCGACCGGATCGAGAAGAAGCTCATGGAAACCGGGGATTACGAGCGCATTGTCTCGTTTTCGCGTCCCGGTGAATCCCAGGTCACCTTCATCGCCCGGGACTCACTGGTGTCTGCCCGGCTACCGGAGCTCTGGTACCAGATCCGTAAAAAGATCGGCGACATACGTCAGAACCTTCCAGCCGGCGTACAGGGCCCGTTTTTCAACGACGAGTTCGGTACCACCTTTGGCAATCTGTACGCGCTGACGGGCGAAGGCTTCGACTACGCCGTGCTCAAGGACTATGCCGACCGCATTCAAATCCAGCTGCAGCGCATCAAGGACGTGGGCAAGGTCGAGCTGTTGGGGCTGCAGGAGGAGAAGATCTGGATCGAGCTGTCGAACGTCAAGCTCGCCACCCTGGGGCTGCCGATGCAGTCGGTGCAGCAGGCGCTGGAAGCACAGAATGCCGTGGTCGCAGCGAGCTTTTTCGAGACGCCAAGCGAGCGCGTTCAGCTGCGTGTCACCGGGCGCTTTGAGACCGTCGATGAAATCCGCGATTTCCCCATTCGTGTGGGCGACCGCACGTTCCGTATCAGCGATCTGGCGGATGTTCGGCGCGGCTTCAACGACCCACCTGCACCGCAAATGCGCTTTATGGGGCAGGATGCCATTGGGCTTGCTGTCGCCATGAAAGACGGCGGCGACATCCTCGTGCTGGGGCGCGCACTGGAGGCTCAGTTTGCCCGCCTGCAAGATAACCTCCCCGCCGGCATGCAACTGCGCAAGGTGTCCGATCAGCCCGCGGCGGTGAAGACCAGTGTCGGCGAGTTCGTTCAGGTGCTCGCCGAAGCCCTAGGCATCGTGCTGCTGGTGAGCTTCTTCTCCCTCGGCGTGCGCACCGGCATGGTGGTGGCATTGGCGATCCCGCTGGTGCTGGCGATGACTTTCGCCTGTATGTACTACCTGGGCATCGGTTTGCACAAGATCTCTCTCGGCGCGCTGGTGCTGGCGTTGGGCTTGTTGGTGGACGACGCGATCATTGCCGTGGAAATGATGGCGATCAAGATGGAGCAGGGGTATGACCGGTTGAAGGCCGCCAGCTTTGCCTGGACCAGCACGGCCTTCCCGATGCTGACCGGCACGCTGATCACCGCCGCAGGCTTCTTGCCCATCGCCACTGCGCAATCGAGCACCGGCGAATACACCCGGTCGATCTTCCAGGTGGTGACCATCGCGTTGATCGCATCGTGGATTGCCGCCGTCGTGTTTGTGCCGTATCTGGGCGCCCGGCTGTTGCCGGATCTGGCGAAAATCCACGCCGCCAGACAGGGCCCCGGAGCCAGCGCGCCCGATCCCTATGCCACGCCGTTCTACCGACGCGTGCGCGGTTTGGTGGGCTGGTGTGTGCGCCGCCGCAAAACGGTGATCGTGCTGACGATCGCGTTGTTTGCGTTGTCGATTTTCATGTTTCGTTTCGTGCCCCAGCAGTTCTTCCCGGCATCCGGTCGGCTGGAACTGATGGTCGACCTGAAACTCGCCGAAGGCGCGTCGCTGAGCAGCACTGCCGAGCAGGTCAAGCGGCTGGAAGCAATGCTCAGGGAGCATGAGGGTGTGGAGAATTATGTCGCTTACGTTGGCACCGGATCGCCGCGCTTTTACCTGCCGCTGGACCAGCAGTTGCCAGCTGCAAGTTTCGCCCAGTTCGTTGTGCTGGCGAAGACCATCGAGGAGCGCGAGGCGCTGCGCACCTGGCTGATCCAGACGCTGGATGAGCAATTTCCAACGCTGCGGCCGCGAGTGACGCGTCTGGAAAACGGACCGCCCGTGGGCTACCCCGTGCAGTTTCGCGTGACAGGCGAGCACATCGACGAGGTGCGAGCGCTGGCGCGTAAAGTGGCGGCGAAGGTGCGAGAGAACCCTCATGTGGTCAACGTTCACCTGGATTGGGAAGAGCCCAGCAAAGTCGTGCATCTCAATGTGGATCAGGACCGGGCCAGGGCGCTGGATATCACCACGGGTGACGTGTCGCGATTTCTGCAGAGCCAGCTGACCGGTTCGAGCGTGAGCCAATACCGTGAGGACGACGAGCTGATCGAAATTCTGGTCCGCGGCACAGAGCAGGAGCGCCATGAGCTGGGGAGTCTTGCCAGCCTTTCGGTGCCGACCAGCAACGGCGGCAGCGTTGCTTTGTCCCAGGTCGCGACCCTGGATTACGGCTTCGAGGAGGGCATCATCTGGCACCGTAACCGCTTGCCCAACGTGACGGTGCGCGCCGATATCTATGGCAAAGAGCAACCGGCGACGCTGGTGAAACAAATTTCGCCGACGCTGGACGATGTGCGCGCTCAGTTGCCTGACGGCTATTTGCTGGAGGTCGGAGGCACGGTGGAGGATTCGGCGCGCGGGCAGAATTCGGTGAATGCCGGGGTGCCGCTGTTTATCGTGGTCGTGCTGACATTGCTGATGGTTCAGCTGCGCAGTTTCTCACGCACCTTCATGGTGTTTCTCACAGCGCCGCTGGGGCTGATCGGCGTGACGCTGTTCCTGCTGCTGTTTAACCAGCCGTTCGGCTTTGTCGCCATGCTGGGCACCATCGCGCTGTCGGGGATGATCATGCGCAACTCGGTGATACTCGTTGACCAGATCGAGCAGGACATTGCATCTGGAGTGGTGCGCTGGCAAGCAATCATCGAGGCCACGGTTCGGCGCTTCCGGCCGATCGTGCTCACCGCGCTGGCGGCCGTGCTGGCCATGATTCCGTTGTCACGCAGTGTATTCTTCGGGCCGATGGCAGTCGCCATCATGGGCGGTCTGATCGTCGCCACGGCGCTGACGTTGTTGTTCCTGCCGGCACTGTATGCGGCCTGGTTCAGGGTGAAGAAAGATGAGGTGCTGCCCTGAACCAGATGGCACCTGCACTCTGAATCAACTGTGGGGGTGGGCTTGCTCGCAGATGGGCAGGTACATTCGCTGACTCTCCAGTGAGTGAAACGCCGTCTTCGTGAGCAAGCTCACTCCCACATGGACCGTGTCAGGTGCCGGATCACTCGGCACGGTGGACGGAACCGTTCCCGTTAAACGGCAAACTCGGTGGCCGCCTCGCACCTCGGCGCTTGTTACAACGCGCCAAATACCTTTTTCGCCAGTCCGGTGGCAGCCGCTGCCGGGTTGGCGCGAATGGATTCTTCCTGTTTGGCGATCATTTCAAACAGCCCGTTCAGTGCCTTCTCCGTCACATAGCCTTCGATATTCGCGCTTTTCGTGTCCAGCACACCCAAGGTTGCGGCCTGGCCGGCGAAGGCGTTGTATTTCTGCGCCAGTCCCACTTTGTCAGTGGCCTGTTTCACAATCGGCAAGAACTTGGCGCGAATCTGTTCGCGGCTGGATTTGCTCAGGTATTCGGTGGCCGAGTCCTTGCCGCCGCTTAGAATCCCTTTGGCGTCTGCGACGCTCATCTTCTTGACGGCGTCGATCAGCAGCGTCTGTGCCTGAGGCATCGCGGCTTCTGCCGCCTGGTTCATGCTGGTTTCCAACTGGTCAACCTGTGCGCCCATGCCGAACTGTTTCATCTTCTTGGCGACTTTGCCGAGGCTGCCGGGGAGTTCGATGCGTACGTCTTTGTTGTTATTGAAGCCTCCTGGCGCGCCCAGTTGCTTGACGGCGACTTGCGCGCCTTGGGTGAGGGCATCCTTCAGGCCGCCGGTGGCGTCCGATTGGGACAGGTCACTGAGCGACAACGCGAAGGCACTGGCCGACAACAGCAGGCCGGCGCAGACGCCAGTAAACGAGAGGGAGCGACGCAACATGGGTAATGTCCTTTTCAACGGTCTGTGAGTCGGCCCGATCAATGCGCCGGGCTCAAACGAATTTTGACGGGGGGCTTTTCGTCCAGCGTCAGGTCCACGGTGTAGCGCTCGGTGCTGATCAGCAGCAGCTTGCCGTCCACTTCAATGCGCGCACTGACGGCGTAAGTATGCCCCGGCTGGACCTGCTTCTGATCGTAGGTCAAATGAAACGGCAGCGGCACCTGACCCTTGATCGGGCCGCTCTGGCTGGCGAGGACCTGTGCGGGTGCATCGGCCAGGCTGACGTCTTGCAGGGACACCTTCAGCGTGGCCGCAGGAGGCAGCGCCATGCGCTGGAGATAGAAGACTTCGCCATCTACCGTCCCCGGTACGTTGTCCGGCACATGAGCACAGGCCGTCAGTGCGGTGGTCATTAACGCGAGCAGAATGCCTTTCATGTGATGCTCCTTTTCAACCAAAAAGCCGAATGGCTCGGAGAGCGAGATTACTGTAGATGCCGGGTTGCTGGCGAATGTGGTGGGTCAGGCACATTTGTGGGGGCTGACACCCCCGGTTCGCCAGCAAGCCGGCTCCTACAGTTTGATGCGTTTGCGTGTTATTTCGGGTTGTTGCGGGGATTGCTGCGTTTGCCCGTGATTTTGGGTTGTTGCGGGGATTGCCGCGTTTGCCCGTGATTTCGGGTGATTACGGAGATTACTGTAGGAGCCGGCTTGCTGGCGAATGCGGTGGGTCAGATACCTCAATGGTGACTGACACGACCACGTTCGCCAGCAAGCCGGCTCCTACAGTTTCATGCGTTTGCCTGTGATTTTGGGTTGTTGCGGGATTAGCACGTTTGCCCACGTTTTCAAATTGTTGCCGAGCGAGATTGCTGCGTTTGCCCGTGATTTCGGGTTGTTGCGGGGATTGCTGCGTTTGACCGTGATTTTGGGTTGTTGCGGGGATTGCCGCGTTTGCCCGTGATTTCGGGTGATTACGGAGATCACTGTAGGAGCCGGCTTGCTGGCGAATGCGGTGGGTCAGACACCTCAATGCTGACTGACACGACCAAGTTCGCCAACAATCCGGTTCCTACAGGGGCATTCGCTCATGCAATCGGGGCGGGGCCGACGACGTCATCGTTGCGATGCAGCGCGACCTGGCGGATCGACAGCCTGATTTCCGCCGGCAGTACACGCTTTGCTGCGCCTTCTGCCAGATCGCCCAACATGTCGTGATAACTCAATTTGCCGGCCTCGTCGGTGCGCAGCACGCCCTGGTCCAGTAGCGTCTGAATGAAATGCCGGAACAGGCTTTTGTCGAAGAACTCCGGCGCATTCAAACCGTGAAGGATCGATAAGCGCTGTGCCATCGTCGTACACAGCTCCTCGAGTCCTTCGGCCGTCAACGTGTGCTGGCCACTGTTGAGCAGCAGGGAAATCGCCATGTAGAAGCGCTGGAGTGTCTGAGCAATGGCCCTCGACAGCAGCGTCAGCAGCACGAAATGCCGCGAGCTGGGTGCCGGGCGCAGGTACACGCCGTTCTCGACACGCAACAGCCCTTGCTCGACGAACGCCGTCAGCCACTGATCGATAACCTCATCCAGCTCGTCGAGTGACCAGCGGATGAACAACTCCGATTGCAGGTACGGATAAAGCGCCCGCGTGAAGCGCAGAATCTGTTCACGGCTCATGCGCGACGAGCTCTGAAAGAAGCACGCCAGTAGCGACGGCAGCGCGAAGATGTGCAGCACATTGTTGCGGTAATAGGTCATCAGGACGGCATTCTGCTCGTCCAGGTACAGAATCTTGCCCAGCGCATCGCTGAGTTCCGAGAGCAGATCCATCCCCTTGACGTGCTCTATCAGCGCCCGGCCATCGCCGTCGGGCAGCGTTGTGTGGGGCGAGTAGGGCACGGAGCGCAATAGAGTCAGGTACAAGTCCAGCACGCGCGCCAGGGCTTGGTCATCCAGCGCATGTTTGGCGGTCGACAACAATGCCAGCGCCACCAGATTGACCGGATTGATTGCCGCCGCTTCGTTCAGGTGTCGGGCCACCCGCTCGCCGAGGCGGTGCGTGGTCTCGTTGAGCCAGGCCGGTTTGAACAATGGCGCCAGCGACTGGGTGCGCCAGTCCGGCTGTTCGTGGTCGAGAAATTCCGTCAGCTTGATCGGCTCGCCGAAGTTGACCGAGACCTGGCCAAAGCGTTGTTTCAGTGCGCCGATGACTTTGAAGATGTCGAAGATCGACTCTTTCTTCTTCGCTGCACCGCGCAATTCGCCGAGGTAGGTCCGGCCTTCAAGCACGCGCTCATAACCGATGTACACCGGCACAAAGACGATGGGCATGCGCGAGTTGCGCAAGAAGCTGCGCAGGGTGATGGCGAGCATGCCGGTTTTTGGTTGCAGCATGCGCCCAGTGCGCGAGCGCCCGCCCTCGACGAAGTACTCGACCGGGAAGCCTTTGGTAAACAGAGTGTGCAGGTACTCGTTGAACACCGCGGTATAGAGCGGATTGCCCTTGAACGTGCGACGCATGAAAAAGGCGCCGCCGCGTCGCAGCAAACTGCCGATCACCGGCATGTTGAGGTTGATCCCGGCAGCGATGTGCGGCGGGGTCAGGCCGTTGCGAAACAGCAGATACGACAGCAGCAGATAGTCGATATGACTGCGATGGCAAGGGACGTAGATAATCTCATTGCCTTGGGCGACGTTCTGCACGCCTTCGAGATGGCTGACTTTGATGCCGTCGTAGATTTTGTTCCAGAACCAGCTCAGCACCACTTCCAGAAAACGGATCGCAGTGTAGGTGTAGTCCGAGGCGATCTCGTTGCCATAGTGCAGGGCTTTGTCGCGCGCCTTGGCTTCGGTGATCTTCTCCCGCGCGGCCTCGTCCAGAATGGCTTGCCTGACCAGCGGGTCGGCAACCAGGCCTTTGACCAGATGGCGACGGTGGGAAAGGTCCGGCCCGATCACTGAGGTCTTCAGGTTGCGAAAGTGAACGCGCAGCAGGCGTTGAGCCATGCGCACAGTGCGCTCGTAACCTTTGTTCTCGTCGACCAGTTCACGCACATGAACCGGCGCCGAGAACTGCACCCGCGTTTTACGGCCCAAGATCAGAATGGTCACGAGGCGACGCAGGCGTCCGGTCACCGCCCAGCTGTCGGCGAACAGCAACTTCCACGGGCTGTCTTCCTTGTCTGGAGACTGACCCCAGAACACGCTGACCGGAATGATTTGCGCATCTTCCGTGGCGTTATGAGTCACTGCGCCGACCAGGCGTTCAAGGGTCGGGGGCGCGCCGCGCTTGTCGTGCCGGCCCAGCCAGTCCGGCGCGGGCGTCAGATAAAAGAACGCCGCCGGTTCTATCAGGTTGCCCACCGCCACGGACAGTACCGGGCGCGGCAGGCCAGCCTTGCGGCACTCCGTGTCGAGGACGGCCAGATCACTCATCGAGGGGTTTTGCAGCGCGTAGAAAACCGGACGGCTGCGGTCAAGATTAAGGGTGAAGGACGACTGATTGATCGTCTCTGAGCGCACCCACAGATAAAGCAGGCGGCGCACGGTGCCGAACACAAGACGGCGAAACGGGGAACGGGTCATAGAATTCTGCTGAGAGGGGCAATGCCCGCGAGGCCGCCAGTTTGCCGTATCTGACAAACGTGGGCAAAGAGGCGGGGCCGGACAGCCCCGCGGCCCGATACGTTACGACGTGCGCCAGGTAATTTCTTCTTCACCGTCGTCACTGATGCGGATCCACTGGTCGGCCTCCGCGTCGTTTTCTTCCTCGACCCAAGTGCCCGGGGCGCAGCGCACTTCAACGTGCAGGGCGGCGAAAGCGGCGCGGCCGCAGGCGACGTCGTCGTCCCACGGCGTCTTGTCGCTGTCCAGGCACAGGCTGTTCCATTTGCCCACGGCTTTGGGAATCCAGGTCACGGGCACGTCGCCCGCCTGGCATTTCCAGGTCTGGCCTTTCTGCGTCCATTCGGTGCAGGGGCCAATCGCTTGAGTCAGCCAGGCGGTGATTGCCTTGTGGTCGACGTCAGCGTCTTTCAGGTAAATCTCGATATCGGGTTGGCGCATGGATGCCTCGTGGTTGTTCTGGAAATCCACTCGCGGATTCAGTCGGTTCAGTTACTGCAAACGGTCAATGGAGCACGAAATAATCGTAGCGCATGGACACCGTCACCTCGAAGGGTTCTACCTGCTCGATGACCTTTGCCCGGCGCTCGGCACTGGCGCGCCAGCCGTGCGGGGTCATCGCCAGCAGGTTGGCGCGCGCCTGGCGATCGACCAGTTTCAAGGTGAAGCGCAGGGTTTCGCTGTGCTGCAGGCTCATGTCTTCGGGCACCAGAGCGAGGTGTTTGTCGTCGCTGTAATCACGCACTTCGTCGTACAGACGCTGGCGCAGTTCCATCAGATGGTCGTTGGTCGGGCCCACACGCATCAAGCCGCCCCCCGGCGACAGCAGGCGCCTGGCCTCGGCCCAGTCCAGGGGGCTAAAGACGCTGGCGATGAACTGCATGCTGGCATCCGGCAACGGCACGCGCGCCATGCTGGCGATCAACCAGGTGATAGCCGGATCGCGCTTGCAGGCGCGCTTCACGGCTTCACGGGAAATGTCCAGCGCATAACCGTCAGCCTCGGGCAGGGCTTGAGCGATTTGTGCGGTGTAATAACCCTCGCCGCAACCGATGTCGACCCAGTGCGCCGGCGCGCGCTCGGCTGCGAGTTCAGCCAGACGTTTCGCCACGGGCGCGTAGTGCCCGGCATTGAGGAAGTCGCGGCGGGCCTCGACCATCGCCTGATTATCCCCAGGGTCGCGGCTGTTCTTGTGTTGCACGGGCAACAGGTTCAGGTAGCCCTGACGGGCACGGTCGAAGCGGTGCCCGGCCGGGCACACGACACCGTTATCCGCTGAATCGAGCGGGGCGGAGCAGATCGGACAGGTCAGCATCAGGCGAGCAACTTGACCAGGGTCTGGTAGTAGATTTCAGTCAGCACGTCGAGGTCGCTGGCAAGGATACGCTCGTTGACCTGATGGATCGTCGCGTTGACCGGGCCCAGCTCGACCACTTGGGTGCCCAGGGTTGCGATAAAGCGACCGTCGGAAGTGCCGCCACTGGTCGACGCGCGGGTGTCGCGACCGGTGACGTGTTTGATGCTCGCCGACACCGCGTCCAGTAGCGCACCCGGTTCGGTGAGGAATGGCAGGCCGGACAGCGCCCACTCCACGTGCCAGTCCAGTTCGTGCCTGTCGAGGATGGCGGCCACGCGTTGTTTCAGCCCCTCAACGGTGGACTCGGTGGAGAAACGGAAATTGAACACCGCCACCAGATCCCCCGGGATCACATTGGTGGCGCCGGTGCCGGAATTCAGATTGGAAATCTGGAAGCTGGTCGGCGGGAAGAAATCATTGCCGTGGTCCCAGTGCTCGGCGGCCAGCTCGGCCAGCGCAGGCGCGGCGAGGTGAATCGGGTTTTTCGCCAAGTGCGGGTAGGCGACATGGCCCTGGATGCCTTTGACGGTGAGCGTCGCACCCAGCGAGCCGCGACGGCCATTTTTGACCACGTCGCCGACCAGTGTGGTGCTCGAAGGCTCGCCAACGATGCACCAGTCCAGTCGTTCCTGGCGCGCCGCCAGACGCTCGACCACGGCCTTGGTGCCGTGATGGGCCGGCCCTTCTTCGTCGCTGGTGATCAGGTAGGCGACCTTGCCCTTGTGGTTCGGATGGTCGGCCACAAAACGCTCGGTGGCCACGATCATCGACGCCAGGCTGCCTTTCATGTCGGCCGCGCCACGGCCGCACAGCATGCCGTCCTGGTCGATCAGCGCACAGAAAGGGTCGTTCTGCCAGGCCTGAACCGGGCCGGTCGGTACTACATCCGTGTGGCCGGCGAAGCACAGCACCGGACCGTCCTGCGTGCCGTGGGTCGCCCAGAAGTTGTCGACATCCTGGATGCGCATCGGCTCCAGCGCAAAACCGGCAGCGCTCAGGCGTTTCATCATCACAGCCTGGCAGTCGGCATCCAGTGGCGTAACGGATGGGCGACGTATCAGGTCGCAGGCGAGTTGCAGCGTGGGCGAGAGGTCGGCTGGGGCTGTCATGAAGGGTCCGCAGGTATTGAGTTGATCACCTGCAGGCATGCGTTTGCCCGCGAACGCGAGGCGCGTCAGCTCAGGTTTCGCTGACAAGCTCGCTGCAATCACGGACACCTGCGGGCCTACAGGCAGGGCGATAAATGGCAGATATCTTAAAGCAAAACGGCGACCCTAAGGCCGCCGTTTAGTACAGCGTTCAGTTGTTTCAGGCAGTAGCGGGTTCTTCCGCCGATTTCGGTTTTGGCAGCGAGGACAGGAACGCCATGATCAATGCCGCCAGATATGGCAGCGACTGCACCAACAGCATCGTTACCCAAAAGCGCATGTCGTTGCTCGGTAAACCCTGAACCAGGCAGATGCCCAGCGCGGCGCCCCACAGCAGCAGCATGATGAACAGCTCCTCGCGGGCCTCGGAAATCGCCACCAGCAAGCCATGGCTGTCGGCGTTTTTCGGGGTGCGGAAGAACGGGATGCTGGTGGTGAAGAAGCCGTACAGCACCGCTTTGGCGATGGTGTGCGACAGCGCCAGCCCCGCGAGCGCGGCGTAGAACGCATCGGTGAGGTTAACGCCCACGGCGCGACGGTACAGAAAGATGATCTTGCCGACCTTGAAGAAGAACAGCGCCAGTGGTGGGATTGCGAAGATCAGCAGCGGCGGGTCGACCCGATTGGGCACGATGATCATCGCCGACGACCAGAGCAGTGCGCCCACCGTAAAGAAGATATTCATGCCGTCGGCGACCCACGGCAGCCAGCCCGCGAGGAAGTGATAGCGTTGGCCGCGGGTCAGCTCGGTATCTTTGCCCCGCAGCAGGCTGGCCGCATGACGCTTGATGATCTGAATCGCGCCATACGCCCAGCGGAAACGCTGCTTCTTGAAGTCGATGAACGTGTCGGGCATCAGCCCCTTGCCGAAGCTGTGGTGCGCATAGGCTGCCGAATAGCCCTTCTCGAACACGCGCAAGCCCAGCTCGGCGTCCTCGCAAATGCACCAGTCCGCCCAGCCGAGTTCTTCCAGCACGGAGCGACGGGTCATCGTCATGGTGCCGTGCTGAATGATCGCGTCGCGGTCGTTGCGCGTGACCATGCCGATGTAAAAGAAGCCTTTGTATTCCGAATAGCACAGCTTCTTGAATGCGCTTTCATGCTGATCACGGTAGTCCTGGGGCGACTGCACCACGGCGATCTTCGGGTCGGCGAAGTGCGGAACCATGTGCTTGAGCCAGTTGCGGTCGACGCAGTAGTCCGAGTCGATCACGGCGATGACTTCAGCATCCGCTGCCGTGTGCGGGATCAGGTAATTCAGCGCGCCGCCCTTGAAACCAGCCAGCGGTGCGACGTGGAAGAACTTGAAGCGCGGGCCCAGCATCTCGCAATGGGCCTTGACCGGCTCCCACACGGCCGGGTCCTTGGTGTTGTTGTCGATCAACAGCACCTCGAAGTCCGGGTAGTCCAGCGCAGCCAGCGCGTTGAGGGTCTGTTTGACCATCTCCGGCGGCTCGTTATAGCAGGGCACGTGGATCGAGACTTTCGGTCGGTAGGCCGAATCCCCTTCGACAGGCAGGAATTCGCGACGGCGCTTGTGCGTCCATACCGCTTCGGCCAGTTCGTGCGCCTCGGTCAACAGCACGATGAACACGCCAAACGCGCCCAGCGCTAATAAGAATCCGACCAACAGGCTGAACCAGGTGCTGTATTGCTGACTGTAGTCGTAGCCGATCCAGACCAGAACCGAGCCACACAGAAAGGCGATGAAGGTCAGGAATGTGCGGCCGCGCTGTCGCAAGGCCGAGCCATCAATCAGCAGCAGCGCGAGGGCGAGCATCGCCAGCACTGCCGAACCGATGGCCAGTACGCGCCACTGCGGAATGGCGACAACCGGGCCTTCGAAGTTGAATTTTTGCTGCCTTGCGGCGTTGTAGACGCCCCAATAGGCACCGACCGAACCTTCGTCGCTGGCCTTCCAGGGCTGGTCAAAGGCTTCGATCACGAAATAGTTGAAGCCCTGGCGGTTGAGCTTGTTTACCAGCGTGCGCAGGTAAACCGCCTGATCTGCCTGAGTCGCGTCCGCGCCGCCACGCATGTGACCGTTGCTCGGCCAGCCAACTTCAGAGAGCAGCAGCGGCTTTTTCGGGAACATGCGTTTCAGCTCCCGGGCCCTGTCCAGTACGTACTGACCGGCCTTGTCCATCGGGATGTATTCCCAATACGGCAAGATGTGCGCGGCGATCAGGTCAACATGCTTGGCCAGCTCCGGGTACTTCTCCCAGATGTGCCATTGCTCGGACGTCGTCACCGGGACTTTCACGGCAGCCCGGACCCGGTCCAGAGCAGCCATTAGGTCCTTGGGTTTGATTTCTTCCCGGTACAGCGCCTCGTTGCCGACGACCACCCGGACCACACTGCGCGTCGTGTTGGCCAGCTCGATGGCTGTGGTGATTTCGCGCTCGTTGCGTTCAAGGTCAGGGCTGATCCAGATGCCGAGGGTCACACGCAGGCCGAACTCCTCAGCGAGTTTGGGAATGTCCTTGAGCGTGCCGTCCACGGAGTAGATACGGATGTTGTCCGTCTGCTTGCTCATCAACTCCAGGTCCTGACGCATTTCTTCGTCGGACGGGTAGAGGTCTTTCTGCGGGTTTTGTCCCAGCCGGAAAGGCGAGTAGGAGAAGCCGGAAATCTGTTCGGGCCAGTTGGGGGCAGTCACGGGGCGATTGATCAACGCCCAGAATCCGGTGAACAGCGCGGCGATGGCCACGACGACCACAAGGTTGAGTCCAAATTTACGCGATGGCATAGGTACTTCAGGTTCCAAGAAGGGAACGGGGGAGGTGGACAGGGTACAGGGGGCCGAAAGTTTGGCAACTGACCTGTGTCGAAGTTCTTGGCCATGAGGAGGGTTGAGGTGTTGGGTTCAGCGATGGGTTTACCCGCTCATCAGCGACTTTCAGACCAGCTGCCTGCAACTCACCGCTGTCCCGATCGCTCGCAAGCCCTATAATGCGCGCCGGTTTTTTGGGGTATTGGTCATGAGCACAGAAGATCCGCGTTTTGCCGGTGTCGCCCGCCTTTATGGTATCGAGGGCCTGGAGCGCTTGCGCGCGGCCCACGTGGCGGTGGTCGGCATTGGCGGCGTGGGTTCATGGGCCGCTGAAGCCATGGCGCGTTGTGGCGTGGGTGAGATTTCGCTGTTCGATCTGGACGATGTCTGCGTCAGCAACAGCAACCGTCAGTTGCATGCCCTGAGCAGCACGGTCGGCCGCCCGAAAGTGGAGGTCATGGCCGACCGCCTCAGGGAGATCAATCCCGATTGTGTCGTGCACGCGGTCACGGACTTCGTTACGCGTGAAACCATGGCCGAATACATCACCCCCGATATCGACTGCGTGCTCGACTGCATTGACAGCGTCAACGCCAAAGCGGCGCTGATCGCCTGGTGCAAACGCCGCAAGATCCAGATCATCACCACCGGCGGCGCGGGAGGGCAGATCGACCCGACGCTGATTCAGGTCTGCGATCTCAACCGCACGTACAACGATCCACTGGCGTCCAAGGTCCGCTCGACCCTGCGCCGCGACTATGGATTTTCCCGTACCGTAACTCGCCACTACAGCGTGCCGTGCGTGTTCTCGACCGAGCAACTGCGTTACCCGAAACCGGATGGCAGCATTTGCCTGCAAAAAAGCTTCGTGGGCGATGGTGTGAAGCTGGGCTGCGCGGGTGGCTTCGGCGCGGTGATGATGGTCACCGCGACCTTCGGCATGGTCGCCGCCACCAAGGCTGTGGACAAAATCGTCGCTGGCGTGCGGCGGCCCTCCGAGCGGACCAAGGCGCTGCCTGCTGTCTAAAGCGGAGCAACGGCTAAGACAGTCTGCGTCTGCAGAGGCCGTTCCGCCGCGCTCCCCCGTTAATAAAACCTCCTGTCAGCGATGCTCGGGCATAGGCTTGCGCTCGAGGGTTTCCCCGATCGCGCCATAGATTTCCTCTTTGCCATCATCACTGCAACAGCGGATCTGGTGGAGGATTTCCCCCTCCCTCGGCGACAGCGCAATGTAATTCCATTCGCATGCCTGACGCATGAACACGTCGCGGTCGTTGACAGGCATGACGTCGTCGGCGGCCTCATGCAGCGCCGCTACAACAGGCGAAAGCAGCGCTATAAGCTCATCAGGCTCTGGCTTGCCATCGGTGGCCTGCACCAGACGCTGTAGATGATTCAGCGCGCTGCGTGCGTCGATCAGCTTCATGTGTCCTTCGATGCTCATTTCATATCGGTCGATCAAGTGCATGGCACTACCTCCTGGTGGGGTCGTTCATTCCGTTCCGGTTGGACCGGGCTGGCTCGTCAAAGGCGCGAACGTTAGCTGCAGGGGAGGCGGTGGAAAAGTTGAAAGTTGTAACGGTTACAAATTGGCTGGGGTTGAACTGTTTCGTTTGGTTACTGTATAACGTATTACATGATTGCTTACATTCTGGAGAACAGCGATGAAACCCGATATCCATCCCGACTACCGTCAAGTCCTGTTTCACGACACCGCTGCCGATGTGTTTTTCCTGATCGGCTCCACTGTTGATACCGACCGTACGCACACCCATTCCGACGGTAATACTTACCCCTACGTCGCCCTGGACGTGTCCAGCGCGTCGCACCCGATGTACACCGGCCAGCAGCGCAAGACCACCACCGAAGGCCGAATCGCCGGGTTCAACAAGCGCTTCGCCACGTTTGGCTCCGGCGCCAAAAAGGACTGATGACCGCAGCAGCTCCCGCACTCCGGGTATCGACAGTCGATCACCCGGGTGCGGGATTTTTTTTGCCGTTTTTTCCTGCATTCCGTCTCGCGAGCGTCCGTGGCACTGGACTATCGGGTCAAATTGCTTTTAGCTCTGCGACCTGAAATTCAGGAGCCTCCCCTTTGAAAAAGTCAGTCGCCATCGTTTTCGGTGGGCAATCCTCCGAGCATGAAGTGTCGTTGCAATCGGCGCGCAACGTGATCAACGCGATTGATCGCAACAACTACGACATCACCCTGATTGGCGTCGACAAACAAGGCCACTGGCTGCGCTTTGACGAGCACGATTACCTGCACAACCCGACCGACCCGGCGCACATCAAGCTCAGTGACTCCGGGCGTCTGCTGTCGTTGATGCCGGGCGCCAGCGGGCCGCAATTTGTGGAAGTGCAGACGGGGCGCGAGGTGCCGCGCATTGACGTGGTGTTCCCGCTGATCCATGGCAGCTTCGGCGAAGACGGCTGCCTGCAAGGCATGCTGCGCCTGCTGGATATCGCTTTCGTGGGTCCGGACGTACTCGGTTCCGCAGCCTGTATGGACAAGGATGTGACCAAGCGCCTACTGCGTGATGCGGGCATTTCGGTGGCGCCGTTTGTGGTGCTTCACCGCGGCGAAGCGGTGGATTTCGTCAGCATTTCTGCCCAGTTGGGCCTGCCGCTGTTCGTCAAGCCCGCTTGCCAGGGCTCCTCGGTCGGGGTGAGTAAAGTCACCGACGAGGCCGGGTACGCTGCTGCGCTGAAGCTGGCGTTCGACTATGACAACAAGGTGCTGATCGAGCAGGGCATCGTCGGCCGAGAGGTCGAATGCGCCGTGCTCGGCAACCATCAGCCTCAGGTCAGCGTATGCGGCGAAGTGGTGGCCAATGATGACTTTTACGCCTACGACACCAAATACCTGAACGACGGCCAGGCGCGCATCGCCATCCCCGCGCAAATACCCGACGACTTGAGCGAAGCGGTGCGTGAAGTGGCGTTGCAGGCGTATCGCGTGTTGGGCTGTGCGGGCCTGTCGCGTGTGGATTTCTTCGTGACCGAGGCGCGGGAAATCATCATCAACGAGGTCAATACCATCCCGGGCTTCACCTCCATCAGCATGTACCCCAAGCTCTGGCAAGCCAGCGGCTTGAGCTACCCCGAATTGATTGATCGCTTGATCACCCTCGCACTTGAGCGTGCCGAAGAAACCCGCGCGCTGAAAACCGAGGTGGTGCTGTGAAGACCCTGCGTATCGCCGCCGCGCTGCTGACACGCGCCGACGGCAAAACCTTGCTGGTGCGCAAGCGCGGAACGCTGGCGTTCATGCAGCCGGGCGGCAAGATCGACGCCGGGGAATCGGCGGTTCAGGCGCTGGCCCGTGAGTTGAGTGAGGAACTGGGCCTGACGATCGTGCCCGATGAGGCACGGTTTCTGGGTGAGTTCTCGGCCGTTGCAGCGAACGAGCCGGGCTTTGAAGTCAACTGCCAGCTGTATGGCGTCCACGCCGACCAGCCAGTCACCCCGGCGGCCGAGATCGAAGAAGCGATTTGGGTCGATGACGGGAATATTGATGAACTGCACCTGGCGCCGTTGACCCGGGATTCAATATTGCCGCTCTACCGAAGCCTGCAGAAGGCCTGGTTAACCAGCGGGCGCTGATCGACCGGCGTTCTTGCTACCCCATTGAGCGGTTTGCTATTCAGATCTGTAGAAGACGGCTTGCTCTCGAACGCGGTAAGTCTGGTATGTAGATGGCGTCTGGGCGCGTGCATTCGCCAGCAAGCCGGCTCCTACGGATGTCACAGGTCGCAAAGGCCTCACCAGACAGCACTCACCCGATCCAGCTTTCGTTGCTTCTCCTGAACGAATCGGCAATCAGCTGTAGGAGCCGGCTTGCTGGCGAACACTGCGGGTCAGACGACATCGCAGCGTCTGGACAAATGCATTCGCCAGCAAGCCGGCTCCTACGGATGTCACTGGTCGCAAAGGCCTCACCAGACAGCACTCACCCGATCCAGCTTTCGCTGCTTCACCTGAACAAATCGCTATTCGGAGCTGTAGGAGCCGGCTTGCTGGCGAACTGTGCGGGTCAGACATTGCAGCGTCTGGACAAATGCATTCGCCAGCAAGCCGGCTCCTACGGATGTCACTGGTCGCAAAGGCCTCACCAGACAGCACTCACCCGATCCAGCTTTCGTTGCTTCTCCTGAACGAATCGTTATTCGGATCTGTAGGAGCCGGCTTGCTGGCGAACGCTGCGGGTCAGACGACATTGCAGCGTCTGGACAGATGCATTCGCCAGCAAGCCGGCTCCTACGGATGTCACAGGTCGCAAAGGCCTCACCAGACAGCACTCACCCGATCCAGCTTTCGCTGCTTCACCTGAACAAATCGCTATTCGGAGCTGTAGGAGCCGGCTTGCTGGCGAACCCTGCGGGCCAGACGACATTGCAGCGTCTGGAACGATGCATTCGCCAGCAAGCCGGCTCCTTCAGGTTTTATGGGTCACCCGGCCCTCATCGAACAGCACTCACCCCATCCAGCGTCGAAAATGACGTGTCCTTCGCCGTCAGGAGGAAGTCCCGCATGTAGGGCGCGTCCAGCATGTCGGCGCGAATCGCCGCGTAGAGCGTGGCGAAGAGTCCTTTTTCGCCAAGGCGCTTGGCCTTCACATAGCCGCGCGAGCTGTATTCATGCAGCGCCCAGTGTGGCATGCCACACACGCCACGGCCGCTGGCAACCAGTTGCATCATCATCACGCTCAGCTCGGACGTGCGCACTTGCGCCGGTTCTATGTCGGCTGGTTCGAGAAAACGCGTGAAGATATCCAGTCGGTCACGCTCGACCGGGTAGGTGATCAGGGTTTCCGTGAGCAGGTCTTCCGGGACGACAAAGGGCTTGCTGGCCAGCGGGTGCTGATTGGCGACGGCCAGCATGGCCTCATAGGTAAACAGCGGCACGTAGGTAATGCCTGCCAGTTCCAGAGGATCCGACGTCACCACCAAGTCCAGGTCGCCACGGGCGAGGGCAGGCAGAGGCGCAAACGCGAAACCCGAGGCCAGATCCAGCTCGACTTCAGGCCATGCGTCGCGGAACTGATCGATGGTGGGCATCAGCCACTGAAAGCAGCTGTGGCATTCGATCGCCATGTGCAGGCGCCCCGCGACACCGCCCGCCAGCCGCGAGATGTCACGTTCAGCGTGACGTAATTGCGGGAGGACAGAATCAGCCAGCTGCAACAGTCGCAGGCCTGCACTGGTGAACCGCACGGGCTTGGTTTTACGCACGAACAGCGGCATGCCCATGCGTTCTTCCAGCTCTTTGAACTGATGCGACAGCGCCGACTGCGTCAGGTGCAAACGGTCAGCGGCATCGACGAGGCTGTCTGCCTCGCGTAGCGCATGCAGAGTTTTGAGGTGACGAATTTCCAGCACCGACGGCGCTCCATGAGTAAATTTTGTGATCAACACGAAAACAATGAGTTTGTCTCATGCACCCTGCGGTGTCGACAATGGCGCCATCTTTTATGGAGCAGTCAGCATGGCCCTGGACAATCACTCGGTTTTTCCTCATATCGGCGTCGCACTCGGCTTCCAGCGGACGCTCGTTACGCTCGGCGAAGGCATTGGTGAGGGTTCGGTACCCACTTTTACCGCCGATCAGCAGTTCAAGCTCAGTTGGGCGACATTATTTGACGAGGTCGACGAAGCCCGCGCGCAGGGGCATACCGTGCGTCCCGCTATCATTGGCCCGCTGACCTACCTGTGGCTGGGGCAAGTCGACAAGGACACACCGGACTTCGACAAGCTTGATTTGCTGGATCGACTGCTGCCGGTCTATGGCGAGATTCTCGGTCGGCTGGCGGGGAAGGGCGTGGAGTGGGTGCAGATCGACGAACCGATTCTAACCCTCGACCTGCCGCAGGATTGGAAGAACGCATTCGAGCGTGCGTACCACGCACTGCAATATTCGCCGCTGAAAAAGCTGCTGGCCGTGTCGTGCGGTGGGCTGGGGCTGGGCAGCAACCTGGGCCTGGTGGTGGGCCTGCCGGTGCAGGGGCTGCATGTCGACGTGCTCAGCGCGCCGGAACAAATGCCATTGGTGCTGGACCGCTTGCCCGTCTACAAGGTGTTGTCCCTGGGTGCAGCGCGTGAGCTGGAACCGAGCGGTGCCGGCGCACATGCCGCGCTTGAAGTGGTGAAGGAGGCCCAGCTTCGCTTTGCCGACAATCTCTGGCTTGCAGAAGCCATCGCCGATTCGGCGCTGACGGCAGCAGCGTAAACGGAGGGCCCGGATGACGGTTCTGCTACCGCTCGGCCCTCTTCATCAAACTGTCATGCAACTGTGGCAGCGCGCTTGAGAAAACTTCATCAGACTCGCGGCCTACTGGGGTTCTGTGTGTCGGTGTTTTTCCATGCGGGTTTTACTTTTTCTGGCTGCGCTCCTGTGCAGCCTGCCATCTTTTGCGGCCTCTCGATGCGACGTTGACGTTCCCACGCAGGTGGCCGAGCTCAATGAAGTCCATTTGGCTTATCAAAGCATCGGGCGCGAGTCCGACCCTGCCTTGCTGCTGGTGATGGGGCTTGGCGGACAATTGATCCATTGGCCGGACGAGGTTGTCGTCGCCCTCTGCCAGCAAGGCTTCAGGGTCATTCGCTACGACAACCGGGACGTCGGGCTGTCGACTTGGGTGCAGGCACCTCCCGGCGCCAATCTCACCTACGAGGTGCTGCGCTACAAGATTGGTCTGCCAGTGTCGGCGCCGTATTCGCTTACGGACATGGCGCAGGATGCGCTCGGCCTGATGGACGCACTGCACGTTCAACAATTTCACGTGTTAGGGGCAAGCATGGGCGGCATGATCGCCCAGCACCTGGCCGACATGGCACCTAAGCGCGTCGAGAGCCTGACGCTGATCATGACCAGCTCCGGTGCCCCCGGTCTGCCGATGCCCAGCCCGGCTTTGCTGCAACTGCTTGCACGTCGCGGCGCGCCGGACCGTCAAACCGCGCTCGAGCAACAGGCCGACCTGCTGGCTGCCCTGGGCAGCCCCGAGATCAAGGACGACCGGCAAAATCTCTTGAATCAAGCCGCAGTTTCCTACGACCGCGCGTTCAATCCTGAAGGTGTGAAACGGCAAATTCTCGCCATCCTGTCCGAGCCCAGTCGGGTCGAGTTGCTTAACCGCCTGCGGGTGCCGACGCTGGTGGTTCACGGCACGGCCGATCCATTGCTCCCGGTGATGCACGGCATTCATGTCGCAGCGCACATTCAAGGCAGTCAGTTGAAGCTGATACCCGGGCTGGCGCACCGTTTTCAGGATGCGTTCAAAGCGCCGTTGCTGGCGGCGGTGCTGCCCTATCTGCGTGAGCATCGCGAGGACGCTTCCCACGTCGCACAGTTGTGATCGCCAGTCAGCTTCTAGCGCAGGCCTGCCGGGCGCGCTCGACACGGCGGTCCTGCAGGCGCTGACAGGCGACGGGGACGACGGGTTTGTGCCGCGTCTCGATCAGCGTATCGTGCACTTTTCCTCTCTTGCACGAGGTTGCCATGAGCATTCCGCTGAAAATCGACTTCATCTCCGACGTTTCCTGCCCCTGGTGCATCGTCGGGCTGCGCGCCCTTGATCAGGCGCTTGAGCATCTGGGCGATGAAGTCGCCGCCGATATCCACTTCCAGCCCTTCGAGCTCAACCCGCAGATGCCGCCTGAAGGGCAGGACATCTTCGAGCACATCGCCGAAAAGTATGGCTCGACCCGCGAGCAGTTTCAGGCCAACGCAGAACATATCCGCGAGCGCGGCGCGGAGCTGGGGTTCGTCTTCAAGCAAGGCGAGCGCCGCATTTTCAATACGTTCGATGCCCATCGGTTGCTGCACTGGGCCGAGCTGGAAGGCAAGCAGCACGCGCTTAAAGAAGCGTTGTTCACCGCGTATTTCAGCCAGCACGCCAACGTGTCCAGCCATCAGGTGCTGGCGGATGTGGCCCAGAAAGCCGGGCTTGACCGGGTGCGCGCCGAGGCCGTACTGAGCAGCGATCAGTACGCCAGTGAAGTACGCGAACTGGAGCAGCTATGGGTGTCGCGCGGTGTGAGCTCGGTGCCGACAATTGTGTTCAACGATCAATACGCCGTATCCGGCGGGCAGCCGGTCGACGTATTCGTCAGTGCCATTCGTCAGATCATCGGCGACGAATCGAGCGTCGTTAATCCTGCCTGACCGGATGCGTAGTTGGCCGATTGCATGATGTGCAGCTCCACCGTGCGGGGCCTCCGACACGTTGCGGCTGCGCCGGCACACTCAATCTGCGCCGTCGTAACGTGTACGTATTCGCGATCGCGATTAAAAATTCCTTGATCCCATCAGCCCTTTTCGGATATCAATTTGTACATGATTAGACAGGTTCGGTTCGACAAGAAAAAGCGCGTCGTGGATGAGCTGGCCCGGCGCATCGAGAGTGGCCAGATGGGCTCCGGTGAACTGTTGCCTGGCGAGAATTTGCTCGCACAGGAATTCAACGTCAGCCGCGGCACGTTGCGCGAGGCGTTATCGGAGCTCAAACGACGCAACTACATCGCCACGCAAACCGGCGTCGGCTCAATCGTGACGTATGACGGCATCTCGCTGGATCAACGTGCAGGCTGGGCGCAGGCTTTGGCCGATACAGGTGCGATGGTCACGACCGAGATCCTGCGCCTGGTCGCCGTACAGCGCCCCGATCTGGCAGGTCGCTTCGGCACGGCCGGGTTCATTGCGCTGGATCGCCGGCGTACGGCAGCCGATGGCAGCGTGGTGTCACTTGAACGCGTGCTGATTCCCGCCTCCGACGGCCTGGAAAACCTGCCTCGCGACGGGTTGATCGACGACTCGCTGACCGTGACGTTGGCCGCTCACGGCTTCGTCGGTGACCGCGGTGATCAGTGGATCGGTGCCGAGCCGCTGAGCAACGACGACGCGGCGCTGATGCTGCGTCAGCCGGGCTCGGTGTTTCTCAAAGCGACCCGAACCACGTTTGACCGCCGCGAACGTTTCATGGAGCACGTGGAAAGCCTGTTGGACCCCGTGCATTTTCGTCTTCATCTGGCTTTTGGATCGTCCACATGACTGCACTGATCGACACCCGCGACCGGGGGCTGGGCGCTTTTTACGGGCTCGCACTGGGTGATGCTCTCGGCATGCCGACACAGTCGCTGAGCCGCGAGCAAATCAAGCAGCGGTTCGGCCACATCGCCACGCTGCAGGCAGCAGGTGTCGATCAGCCCATTGCCCCGAACATGCCCGCCGGGTCGATCACCGATGACACCGAACAAGCCGTACTGGTCGCTGAATTACTGGTCGCCGGGGCAGGGCGCATCGAGCCTTCGGACCTGGCGCAACACCTGATCGATTGGGAAGCGGTGATGCAGGCCAAGGGTTCTCAAGACTTGCTGGGCCCTTCGACCAAGCGGGCCATCGAAATGATCCTCGCCGGGCACAGTCCGGAAGAAGCCGGGCGGTTCGGCACCACCAACGGCGCCGCCATGCGCATTACGCCGGTCGGCATTGCTTTCGATGTGCAGGATGAGGCGCGCTTCGTCAAGGCGGTCAAACAGGCCTGTCAGGTCACTCACAACACCAATCTTGGCATCTCAAGCGCAGCGGCGGTGGCGGCGGTTGTCTCCTCGGGCATCACGGGGGCCACTCTCGACGAAGCGCTTGACGTTGGCGCGCGCATCGCCCATGAGGCCGAGAGCTACGGTTACTGGATTGCCGGGGGCCGCATTGCCGCCCGAATCGGGTGGGCTAAACAGCTGTGCGCCGGCTGCAGCAACGAACAACTGCCCGAATTGATTTACGACGTGATCGGTACGTCGGTTGCTTCCCAGGAATCGGTCGTTGCCGCGTTCGCCCTGGCGCATCAAGTGGCTGTCGGGGAGTTGTCGGCGTTCGAGGCCCTGTGCATGGCTGCAAGCCTGGGCGGCGACACTGACACCATCGCTGCGATTCTCGGGGCAATGCTCGGTGCGTGCGAAGGCATGGCCGCCTGGCCCGAGGCTCTGATCCAACGGGTCCAGACAGTCAACGGGCTCGACCTGCACCCCGTGGTCGAGCAATTGCTGAATCTGCGCGCGGTCTGACCCCGACCGACGCCAGCCCGCTTCACTAACAAGACCCACCTCGCAGCGTTTTCAAAAACGGCGAGTCAGGACTTTTGCGACCTGCAAAAGCCCTCCCTGACAGGGATGTCGTTTGCTTTGCGTACTGCCCACAACCAGAACAAATGGCACAGGAGCATTCACATGACGTCATCGAACGCCGTTCAAGGCGCCGGTCAACTTGAAACACGCGGTATCGAACCCGTTCCCGAAAACGAGTGCAACGGCCATCCGCTGCAGCTCTTCTGGGTCTGGTTTGCGGCCAATATCAGCATCCTCGGGCTGCCTCTGGGGGCGACGCTGGTGGCTTTCCGTGGGTTGTCGATCGGGCAGGCGATCATCGTCGCGATTCTGGGCGCGGCGGGTTCGTTCGCTGTGGTCGGGGTCATCTCCATCGCTGGCCGACGGGGGAGAGCGCCGAGTCTTACGCTGTCGCGGGCCATCTTCGGCGTGCGCGGCAACATCGGGCCTACCATCGTTTCACTGATGTCACGCCTGGGTTGGGAAACGGTAAACACCACGACAGCTGCGTTCGTGTTGCTGTCGCTGTGCTCAATCCTTTTCTCCACCCCGGTAGAAGCCAAGAGTGCACCAGGTCTGACGCTGCTGTTCATCGCCATTTTTGTGCTGATGACGCTGACGGTTTCCGGTCTCGGCCACGCGACCCTGCTGGTCATCCAGAAATGGGCGACGTACATTTTTGGCGCCTTGAACGTCGTGGTCGGCGGGTTTCTCATCGCGCACATCGACTGGGCTGCTGTGTTCAATGCCGCACCTGCACCGATGAGCGCGATGATCATCGGCATCGGCACCATGGCGGCCGGCACCGGCATCGGTTGGGCCAATGCGGGCGCCGACATGTCGCGCTATCAGCACCGCAGTGTCACGGCAGGGCGTCTGGTAGCGTCGGCGGCCTTCGGCGCGGGTATTCCGCTGGTACTGCTCATCACCCTGGGCGGGCTGCTGTCCGTTGGCAATGATCACTTGGCCTCGGCCACTGACCCGATCATCGCCATCCGCGAGTTGCTGCCGACCTGGATGGCCGTTCCCTACCTGATCACAGCGTTTGGTGGCCTGCTGCTGTCCAACAATCTATCGGTGTACTCCGCAGGGCTGACCACGTTGACGCTGGGGCTGAAGATCAAGCGCGTGCATGCAGTGATTGTCGACATCGTGGCGATATTCGCCGGCTCGATTTACTTCATGTTGATCGCTGACAGTTTTTACGGCCCATTCATCACCTTCATCTCGATGCTCGCCGTGCCGATCACCGCTTGGGTCGGGATCTTCATCGTTGACTTGCTGCACCGTCATTACTACTCAGCACCCGACCTGATGGACGTCTCGCCGCGCAGCGCCTATTGGTATCGCGGGGGCATCGAATGGCGTGCGCTGGGTGCCTGGGCGCTGGCCATCGTGCTCGGTTACAGTTTCACGACCGTCGCGGCCACGCCGGAGAATGTGCTGTTCAAAGGATTCCTGGCTGACTCATGGTTCGGTCATAACGGTCTGGGCTGGATTGTTACCTTCGTGGTAGCGGGCGGACTGTACGCCGTACTGGGAGGCGCCCGAGATCGTCGTCCCGCTGCCCAAGAGGTCGTTCATGCCCGCTAGATTGCTCTATACCGGCCAGGTCGTGATCGACCTGGTCATGGCCCTTGATGCCTTGCCCCGCTCCGGCGGCGACGTGCTTGCCCACTCGGCGGCGTTCGAGGCCGGGGGCGGATTCAATGTGATGGCCGCTGCCCGGCGCAGCGGCATGCCCACGGTCTACCTCGGCAGGCACGGCAACGGACGCTTTGGCGAGCTGGCGCGTCAGGCCATGGCGGCAGAGGGCATTGAAATCGCCAACCCGGCTACCGACGTGGGGGACACCGGGCTTTCGGTCGCCCTGATCGAGCCTTCGGCCGAGCGCTCATTCATCTCGTATGTCGGTGCCGAGGGCGGCTTGTCGGCAGAGGATTTGCACAGCGTAGCGGTGCGGCCAGAGGATTATGTATTCGTCAGCGGCTACAGCCTGCTGCACAAGGGCAAGGTCGCAACGCTGCTGGAGTGGCTTGCGCAGTTACCGGCACAGGCGGGCGTGGTGTTCGACCCGGGGCCGCTGGTTGATTCGCCTGAGGCGTCCGGCATGCAGACGGTTTTGCCGATGATCACGTTGTGGACCAGCAATGCCGAAGAAGCGCTGCGCTTCACGGCTTGCCAGACGATTGATGCGGCCCTCGACAAGCTGGCGCACTGGCTGCGCCCTGACGCGCTGATTGTGGTGCGTGACGGGCCAGACGGTTGCTGGATTCGTCAGGGTTCGGAGACTGCACACGTGCCCGGCTTCCCGGTCACAGCCATCGACACCAATGGGGCCGGAGACGCCCATGCAGGAGTCTTGCTGGCCGGGTTGGCGTCTGGGCTGTCAGCCCCGCAGGCAGCCTTGCGTGCCAACGCAGCGGCGGCCATCGCCGTGACCCGCCGGGGCCCGGCGACTGCGCCGACTGCTGCCGAGGTTGATGCGTTGGTCGCCGGTAGCGAGTTCTAGGATTTGCGATCGTCCAGGCGCTGGAGAATGGGTGAATGTTCGCGGAGTCTGTAGGAGTGAGCTTGCTCGCGAAGGCGTTATTTCAGCCGCCGAAAACTCAGCGGGTGCCCCGGCCTCTTCGCGAGCAAGGTCGCTCCCACAATTCATGTAATGGCAGATAGATTTGCGACGTTCTCATGATTGATGCGGAGCTGTCGGGGTGAGCCCACGCGCTCACCCCAGGCCGTATTTTTTGACCTTGTCGAACAACGTGGTCTTGGCCATGCCCAGTTCCTGGCTGGCCTGGCTCAGATTGCCGCCGCTGCGGCGCAAGGCCTCGCCGAGCAGGTTTTTCTCGAACGCCTCCACGGCTTCGGCAAAGTCCAGGCTGGGGGTAGCGGTTTGCGTACCCGCCGTTTTGAAGGCGGGCAGGCCCAAGGCGTAGCGCTCGGCGACGTTACGCAGTTCGCGCACATTGCCCGGCCAGTCATGGGCCAGCAAGGCCGAACGAGTCTGCGAATCCAGCGACGGCGGCTCGCGGTCAAATCGAAGCGATGACTGCTGCAGGAAGTGCTCGAACAGCTGCAGAATGTCTTCGCGGCGGTCACGCAGAGGAGGCAATTCCAGCGTCACCACGTTGAGCCGGTAATACAAGTCGCTGCGGAACTGGCCGGTCTTGCTCAGCGCGTTGAGCTCCGATTTGGTCGCGGCGATCACCCGGCAATCCACCGCCACGCTTTGATTGGAGCCCAGCCGCTCAAGCGTGCGTTCCTGCAACACCCGCAGCAGCTTGATCTGCAGATTGATCGGCATGCTTTCGACTTCATCGAGAAACAGCGTGCCGTTGTGGGCATGCTCAATCTTGCCGATACGGCGTTTGCCCGCGCCCGTAAACGCATTGGCCTCGTGGCCGAAGATTTCGCTCTCAAACAGGCTCTCAGGCAATCCACCGCAGTTCAGCGCGACGAATTGATGATTATGGCGACGGCTGAAGTCGTGCAGGCAGCGTGCGATGAGCTCTTTGCCCGTGCCGGTTTCGCCTTCGATCAGCACATTCGCGGAGGTATCGGCTACATTGGCGATCAACGCGCGCAAGGCCTGCATCGCTTGAGACCGACCGATGATCTTGCCTTCCAGCGAATCGCGCTCGGCCAGTTGCCGGCGCAGCGACCAGACCTCCCGCGCCAACCCGCGTTGCTCAAGCGCCCGGCGGGCGACATCGACGAGGCGTTCCGGGGAAAAGGGTTTCTCCATGAAGTCGTAGGCACCGTCACGCATCGCGCCGACGGCCATCGAGACATCGCCGTGGCCGGCAATCAGCACAACGGGCAAGGTTCGATCGCGCTCCTTCAGGCGCTTTAGCAGTTCCAGCCCGTCGATCCCTGGCAGACGAATGTCGCTGATGACGATGCCAGCGAAATGTTCGCCGACCAGTGCCAGGGCTTCTTCCGCGCTGGCCACCCCCTGGCTGTGAATGTCTTCCAGCGCCAGCGCCTGCTGGCAGCCGAGCAGGACGTGCGGGTCGTCTTCTACGATGAGGACCGTCAGGTCAGTGTTCATTGTCTATTCCAATACGACAGCGATGCGTTCATGGCGAGGGTGCCCTGCGATCAACCATTGGCAACACCAGCACGAACATTGTGCCGCCCTCGGCCGGGTCTTCGGCATTGAGCGTGCCGCCGGCCGCAGCCGCGAGGCTGGCCGACAAGGTCAATCCCAATCCGAGTCCCTGTTCGCCGGGCTTGGTGGTAAAAAACGGCTCGAACAGGTGCTTGCGTGCCTCGGCGTCGATGCCATGTCCGTTGTCCCGAACGCGCAACCGATAGCGGCCGTCGAGCATGTCCCCCTCCAGCCACAGGATTGGCATCGGCTGGGCGCTCATGGCATCCAGCGCGTTGCCGATCAGGTTGACCAGGATCTGCTCAAGACGGGTCTGATCAATCGCCAGCTCCACGTCGTCAATCTGTTGATGCAGTGCCAGTGAAGCGTTGTCCAGCCGGGCACCGAGCAGTTGCAGCGCGGCCTCGACCGCCTTGCCCAACGAGGCCTGGCCCTTGTCTTCTCCACGGCGGGCGAAGGCGCGCAGGCTGGCGGTGATGCGGCCCATGCGGTCGACCAGATCATTGATGGTGCGCAGGTTCGCACTGGCCGTGTCCAGCGCGCCCCGTTCAAGGAAACGCACCGTGTTGCCCGACAACGTGCGCAGCGCGGCCAGCGGCTGGTTGAGTTCGTGGGCGATGCTGGTGGACATCTGCCCGATCGCCGCCAGCTTGCCGGCCTGGATCAATTCATCCTGCGCCTGGCGCAAGGTTTCCTCGGCCTGCCGGCGTTCACGAATCTGCCCTTTGAGGCGCTCGTTGCTGGCCCGCAGGTCAGCGGTGCGGTCGGTGATGCGCCGTTCCAGTTCGTTATTGGCCTGCTCCAGCGCTTCACGCGCGGCCAGCCGGGTGGAGATCACCTTGCGGCGCTCGTTCCAGGCAATCAGCAAAAACGCCACCAGCGCACAGGCGACGGCAACGAGCATGCCCTGATTGGCGGCTTCCCTGCGCAGGTCTTCCAACGGGGTGAGCAGTGTCAGGTGCCACGGCGTGTCAGCCAGTTCGCGCGTCTGCGCCAGATAACTCACCACCGTGTGTTCGTGATCAACGCTGGTATTGGCGGGGAAGGTCAGCTTTTCCACGCCGTCGGCAATCGACTCGCGCTCCAGCGGGACCAGCTCATTGAGCGGCCACCAGTAATACTGAAGGCTGCGGGCCAGCCGCTCCTTGATCTCGGCGGTCAGCGGCCGTACTGATTTGAGGCGTCGAGCAGGATCGCTGGACAGAATGATGATGCCGTTTTCATCGCTGACAAATGCTTCCAGACGTGCCCGCTGCCAGCGTTCTTCCAGCGCTTCCAGCCTGACCTTGATGACCGCGACGCCGATGATTTTGCCTTTTTCTTCCAGCCCGTGGGCCAGGTAGTAACCCGGTTCCCCGGTGGTACTGCCGATGCCGTAAAAACGCCCCGGCAGACCGCGGATCGCATCCTGATAATAAGCGCGGAAGGACAAGTCCTCGCCCAGGTAGCTGTCAGTGTCGCGCCAGTTGCTGGTCGCCAGCACCCGCCCGGTGGTGTCCAGCACATAAATGGCCCGGCTGCGGCTGCGCCGGTTCAGGCCTTCGAGGTAGTCGTTGACACTGGAGCGCAACTCCGCCGTGGGGTTGTTCAGCAGGTCGGACACATTGGATTCGAGCTCCAGCACGCTGGGCAGATAGTTGTACTTGTTGATCTCGCTCTCGACCGTGCGCGCGTGCAGCTCCAATTGACGCTGACCGTTTTCACCCAGCGCCTTGATGGCGTTTTTTTCGCTGTACAGGTACGTGACGTAGCCCAGCGCAATCATCAGCAGGATGATCAGCGGCGGCACAAAAAGATGGCGAATCAGTCGGGGTTTCACGGCGAGTGATGGCGGCGCGGCGCGATAGAGAGGGGGGTCGCATTTCATCACAGTCATCCTGGGCCGACCAGCCGCGCGTCCCATCGAACGATGGACATGCGGCCGGCGGTTTTTGCGCCCTTGCGGGCTGATGCTTTTTAGTGCTGCAGGATTTTGTTGAGGAACTGCTGCGCCCGCTCGGAGCGCGCGTTGACGTCGCCGAAGAACTCTTCCTTCTCGCAGTCTTCAACGATCTGGCCTTTGTCCATGAAGATCACCCGATCCGCCACTTTGCGGGCGAAGCCCATTTCATGGGTCACGCACATCATGGTCATGCCTTCGTGGGCCAGTTGCACCATCACGTCCAGCACTTCGTTAACCATTTCAGGGTCGAGCGCGGAGGTCGGTTCGTCGAATAGCATGACCACCGGGTCCATCGCCAGTGCGCGAGCAATCGCCACGCGCTGCTGCTGACCGCCTGAAAGCTGCCCCGGGTGCTTGTGGGCGTGCGCCGACAGACCGACGCGCTCCAGCAGTTGCAGGCCTTTTTTAGTGGCCTCTTCCTTGCTGCGGCCCAGCACTTTGATCTGCGCGATGGTCAGGTTTTCAGTGATGGTCAGGTGCGGGAACAGCTCGAAGTGCTGAAACACCATGCCGACCCGCGAACGCAGTTTCGGCAGGTTGGTCTTCGGGTCGGCAATCGATGTGCCGTCTACCACGATGTCGCCTTTCTGAAACGGCTCCAGCGCGTTGACGCACTTGATCAGCGTTGACTTGCCCGAACCCGACGGGCCGCAGACAACGATTACTTCGCCTTTTTTGACCTCGGTGCTGCAATCGGTCAGTACCTGGAAGTCCCCATACCACTTGTTGATATTTTTGATGGAAATCATACGGCTAACCTTTTTTGCATGAACTTGACCAGGCGCGACGCGGCGAAGCTGATCGTGAAGTACACCAGACCGGCGACAATCAGGAACTCGTTGGAGCGACCGATGATGTCGCCGCTGGAGCGTGCCGAGTTGAGGAAGTCGACCAGACCGACCGTGTAAACCAGGGAGGTGTCCTGAAACAGGATGATGCTCTGCTGTAACAGCAACGGCGTCATCTTGCGGAACGCCTGCGGCAGAATGATCAGTCGCATCATCTGGCCGTAGGTCATGCCCAGCGCTTGAGCTGCGCCCATCTGGCCCCGGGAAATCGACTGCACGCCGGCACGCACGATTTCGCAGAAGTAGGCGGCCTCGAACATCATGAACGCCACGACGCAGGAGGTGAACGCGCCAATCGGCGTGTCTTCACCAGTGATCCAGCGCAGCACGAACGGCACCGCCAGGTAGAACCAGGTAATCACCAGCAGCAGCGGGATCGAGCGGAAATAGTTGACGTAGGCGCCCGCCACCCGCGACGCCAGCTTGTTTGAGGACAATCGCATCAGCGCCAGCAGCGTGCCGATGATGATGCCTCCCACAACGCCCATGGCCATCAATTTCAGCGTCATGACCATGCCGTTCCACATGCCCGGGATGGCGGGAATGACTCCAGAGAAGTCCATCATTTACCTCCCACAGAGATCAGGCCCGGCACCGCGACTTTCTTCTCGACCACACGCATGAGCAGCATCAGGCTCATGTTCAGGGTGAAGTAGATCAGCGTGGCCAGGGTGAAGGCTTCAAACAGGTTTGCAGAAAACTCGGCGGTCTGTTTGGTCTGCGCGAGCAATTCCATCAGGCCGATCAGCGACGCCACGGACGAGTTCTTGAACACGTTGAGGAATTCGGAGGTGAGCGGCGGAATGATGATGCGGTAAGCCTGCGGCAGCAGCACGTTCCAGTAAATCTGTGGCAGTTTGAAGCCCATGGCGCGCGCGGCGGACTCCTGGCCCACGGGCAGCGCCTGAATACCGGTGCGCACTTGCTCACACACACGTGCGGCGGTGAACAGGCCCAGGCACACGACGACGCTCAGGAATGCCGAGGTGGTCGGGTTAAGGTCTTGCTTGTACCACTCCTGCAGGTTCTCGGGCAGCAGGTCCGGTACCAGGAAGTACCAGATGAACAACTGCACCAGCAGTGGCACATTACGGAAAATTTCCACGTAAATCGCGGCAATCGAAGAAACGATGCGGTTGGGCACCGTACGCATCACCCCGAGCACCGAGCCCAGGAATAACGCAATGATCCAGGCGGCGACGGCAATCGCGATGGTCCAGCCCAGCCCGGTAATGTACCAGTCCAGATAGGTCTCGCTGCCAACGCCCGTGGACTTGAAGAATACGCTCCAGTCCCAGTTGTAATTCATCAGGGTCTCCCCGCTGATCGATCGTTATGCACGCATGCGCTTTGCAGCGGCTCCCGGGAAACCACGCGGCTTTCCCGGGAATCAGGCTTGTTTCTTTTTAGAGTGTGGTGCGAAGGGCTCAGGCCTTCTTGTCCGGCGCTGGCTTGTCGTTCGGGTTGGCAATCAGCGCTTTGAGCTGTTCGCTCATCGGGAACATCAGGTTCAGGCCTTTAGGCGGGATTGGCTGGGTGAACCACTTGTCGTAGATCTTGTTGATCTCGCCTGATTTGTAGGTTGCAACGATGGCGTCATCGACGGCTTTCTTGAACGCAGGGTCTTCCTTGCGGACCATGCAGCCGTAGATTTCGTAAGACTGAGGAGTGCCGGTAACGGCCCAGTCGGTCGGCTTCTTGGCCTTGGCCATTTCGCCAGCGAGCAGGGCGTCGTCCATCATGAAGGCTACGGCGCGGCCCGATTCCAGCATCTGGAACGACTCGCCGTGGTCCTTGGCGGAAATGACGTTCATGCCCATCTGCTTGTCGGCGTTCATCGCCTTGAGGATGCGCTCAGACGTGGTGCCCGCCGTGGTTACGACGTTCTTGCCTTTGAGGTCATCGAAGTCTTTGTAGGACGAGTCAGCCTTGCTCAGCAGACGGGTACCGATTTCAAAGATGCCGACAGAGAAGTCGACTTGTTGCGCGCGCTCGGCGTTGTTGGTGGTCGAGCCACATTCAACGTCGACGGTGCCGTTCTGGACCAACGGGATTCGGGTTTGCGAGGTGACCAGGTTGTACTTGACCTTGAGATCAGGCATGTCCAGGTCTTTCTTGATCGCTTCGACGATTTTCAGCTGGATGTCAGCCGAGTAGCCAACTGGCACGCCGGAAGCGTCAGCGATGTAGGAAAACGGAATGGAAGAGTCGCGGTGACCCAGGGTTATCGTGCCGGACTCTTTGATTTTCTTCAGAGTACCGGTCAGTTCGGCGGCAAAAACGGGTGTGGTGATCAAAGCGGCAGCAATGGCTGCGCCCAGGAGTTGGGGAACGATGCGCATCTGTTTTTCCTCGACATTGTTTTTTTTATTGGACCGGTGTTGGACGGCCCTATCGTTTCAGAGCGCTTCAACGGCGGCCCAGTCAGGCGACACGCTACATCGAAGCAATCGTGCAAGAGTGTAGAGCATGAGTCATGCCAGAGCCGTGACAGAGGCTAATCTGCTGAAACTGAAAGAGATTAACGGCGGGGGTGAGCGGAGAGATGGATGCGTGTGTCCGGGATTCCGAATTGGCGATCGTGCCGCGTTCGGAAATCCGAATGGTATTGGTTGGATAGGGGGGACAGGAACTGTAGATTTTCGGTGCGCTATATGCTGCTTTCCCGGCTAAAGCCGGTCCCACGGGGTCGCGGTCATTCCGTGGGACCGGCTTCAGCCGGGAAGGGTATCTGTCAGATTACGCGTGAATCTTTGGCGCGGGCACGGGCCAGTCAAGACGCTCAACAGCCCCGTTGCTGTATGCCACCTTGTTCAGATAGGCCTGAACCTTCTGGTGCTCTTCATCGGTGGTGAACAGCCCCAGTTTGGTCCGGCGCCACAGAATGTCTTCGGCCTGGGTGGCCCATTCTTCGCTGCACAGGTAATCAACCTCTCGGCTGTACAGCCCGCCGCCCAGGTCTTCGCCCATCTCGCCAATGTTCTGCACGCCTTCCACAATGCGCCAGCTGCGCGAACCGTAGGTGATTGCCCATCGCTTGGCGATCTCCGCTGGCAGCCAGCTGCAACGCTGTTGCAGTTGTGCTGCGAGCAGTTGCGGAGTGGTCATTTCCTCGCCGCCCGGCAGGCTCGCCTTGGCGGTCCAGCTCGGCTTCATCTGCGGAAAGAACGGCGCCAGCTGCTGCATGGCCGACTCGGCCAGCTTGCGGTATGTGGTCAGCTTGCCGCCGAACACTGAAAGAATGGGTGCTTCGTCAGCGCTGCCGGACAGCGACAACGTGTAGTCACGGGTGATCGCCGACGGGTTATCCGACTCGTCATTGCACAGCGGACGCACACCCGACCAGGTGCGCAGAATATCCGCGCGGCTGAGTTGCTTCTTGAAATGGTCGTTGACGATCTTCAGCAGGTAATCGGTCTCGCCTTCAGTGATCGCCACTTTGCCCGGATCCCCGCTGTACTCGCGGTCAGTCGTACCGATGATGGTGAAGCGCTCCAGATACGGAATGGCGAAGACGATGCGTTTGTCCTCATTCTGCAGAATGAATGCGTTTTCACCTTCATACAGCTTCGGCACGATCAGGTGGCTGCCCTGAATCAGACGAATGCCGTACTGCGACTCCAGCTTGAGGTCTTCACGAATGAACTTGGCGACCCATGGGCCGGCAGCATTGACCAGTGCTTTTGCGCGAATCGAGAACACACTGCCATCGCTGCGCTGCATGTCCATGTGCCAGACACCGCCCTCACGACGGGCGCTGAGGCAGCGGGTCTGGGTGTGGATATGCGCACCCTTTTCACGAGCGGCCATCGCGTTAATGACCACCAGGCGTGCATCGTCGACCCAGCAATCGGAGTATTCGAAACCCTTGGTGATTGTGCTGTTGAGCGGGCTGTTGGTACCAAACCGCAGCGTTCTGGACGCCGGCAGCTTTTCACGCTTGCCCAGATGGTCGTACAGGAACAAGCCGGCGCGGATCATCCAGCCCGGGCGCAGATGCGGCCGGTGAGGCAGCACAAAGCGCATGGGTTTAACGATATGGGGAGCTTTATCCAGCAGCACTTCACGTTCAGCCAGCGCTTCACGCACCAGTCGGAACTCGTAGTGTTCGAGGTAGCGCAGGCCGCCATGAATCAACTTGCTGCTGGCAGAGGATGTATGACTGGCCAGGTCATCCTTTTCGCAGAGGAAAACCGAGAGGCCGCGGCCGGCTGCGTCCGCTGCGATGCCGACGCCGTTGATGCCGCCACCGATCACGGCGACGTCGTAGACCTCGGAAAGGGGTGGGGTCGGCAAGCTGGACTGGGCCATCGGGGCCTCCTGGGGCGTTCGATCAGGTCGATATTCCGCCCTTCAGACGAGGCGAATTCGAACATTAATGTTCATTTCCGAAAATAGTAACGCAATAAGACGAACGCAGCCACTCAGTATTGATTGAAAATACTGATGGAAGGGTCGGGAAAGGAACAAAAGTGAACATCGGGGGCAGCGAGCGTAACGGACGCCCGCTGTGGACTGGCTGCTTAAACGACTTCCAGGCGAATCTTGTTCTGCGTCAGCAACTGCGCTAATGCCGGGACAGGCGCCTGATCGGTCACCAGGCAATCGATCAGCGTGATCGGGCCCAGACGAACCATGGCGTTGCGCCCGAACTTGCTGGAGTCTGCCGCAAGAATGACTTGCCGCGCGTTGGCGATGATCGCTTGGGAAACGCGCACTTCCTGATAGTCAAAATCCAGCAGACTGCCGTCTTCGTCTATCCCGCTGATACCAACCAGCGCGAAATCAACCTTGAACTGCGTGATGAAATCCACGCTCGCCTGACCCACTACGCCACCATCTCGCCGCACATTTCCGCCGGCCAGCAGGACCTCAAAATCATCCTTGCCGCTCAGGATCGACGCGACATGAAGGTTGTTGGTGATGATTTTCAGGTGGTTGTGATTGAGCAGCGCCCGAGCGATGGATTCGGTCGTCGTGCCGATGTTGATGAACAGCGATGCGTGATCAGGGATCTGCGCAGCGATCGCTTCAGCGATACGCTGCTTCTCGTCGCGCATCTGATCGGCACGCATGGCGTAGGCGGTGTTTTCAATGCTTGAGTCGTAGGCCGCGCCGCCGTGATAGCGACGCAGGAGGTTCATTTCCGCCAGTTGGTTGATATCACGGCGGATGGTCTGAGGGGTCACGACGAACAGCTGCGCCATTTCCTCGATGCTGACGTAGCCGCGCTCACGGACCAGCTCGAGGATCTGCTGTTGACGGGGTGGCAGATTCATTTTTTATCCTTCGGGCACGGGCGCCCATGATGCCGCAGGCAGCCATTGCCTGTCAGCCGGAAAAAATGCCTCTGCCGTGGTGCCGGTGCCCGACCTTATTCGGCGTTCTCGTGCGGTTCCCAGTCGCGCGTGCGGTCCACGGCCTTGCGCCAGCCGGCGTAGAGTTTTTCCTTCTCGGCGTCATCGCATTGCGGCTCGAACTTGCGCTCGATAACCGCCTTGCCCTTCAGCTCGTCCAGGCCGCTCCAGAAACCGATCGCCAGACCGGCAAGGTACGCAGCGCCCAGCGCAGTGGTTTCGCGCATTTTAGGGCGCTCCACCGGCGTGCCGAGAATGTCGGCCTGGAATTGCATGAGGAAGTTGTTGGCCACCGCGCCGCCGTCAACCCGCAGCGCCTTGAGTGGCTCGCCGGCATCCTGCTGCATGGCGTCGAGCACGTCGCGGGTCTGATAGGCGATGGATTCCAGCGCCGCGCGAATGATGTGGTCGACCTTCACGCCTCGGGTCAGCCCGAACAGCGCGCCGCGTGCGTACGGGTCCCAGTAGGGCGCGCCCAGGCCAGTGAACGCAGGAACCAGATACACGCCGTTGCTGTTTTTGACTTTGGTCGCGAAGTACTCGGTGTCCATCGAGTCGTTGACGATTTTCAGCTCGTCCCGCAGCCACTGCACGGTCGAGCCACCGTTGAAGACGGCACCCTCCAGCGCGTACGCCACTTCACCGCGCGGCCCGCAGCCGATGGTCGTGAGCATGCCGTGGCTGGATTTCACCGCTTTCTTGCCCGTATTCATCAGCAGGAAGCAACCGGTGCCGTAGGTGTTCTTGGCCTGCCCCGGTTCAACGCACATCTGACCGAACAGCGCCGATTGCTGGTCGCCCGCAATCCCGGCGATGGGGATGCCGCTTTTGCTGTGGCCATAAACTTCGGAGGACGACTTGACCTCGGGAAGCATCTCGCGAGGTACGCCGAGAACGTCGAGCATGCGCTGATCCCATTCCAGCGTATGGATGTTGAACAACATCGTTCGCGACGCATTGGTGTAATCGGTGACGTGAACCTTGCCGCCGGTAAACTTCCAGATCAGCCAGCTATCGACCGTGCCGAACAGCAACTCGCCGCGGCGGGCGCGTTCGCGGCTGCCTTCGACGTGATCAAGAATCCACTTGAGTTTGCTGCCGGAAAAGTACGGGTCGATGACCAGGCCGGTGGTGTCGCGAATGTAATCTTCCAGACCGTCGCGCTTGAGCTGCTCGCAGATCTCGGTGCTGCGTCGGCACTGCCAGACTACTGCGTTGTAGATCGGCCGCCCGGTTTCCTTCTCCCATACCACCGTGGTTTCACGCTGGTTGGTGATGCCGATGGCGGCGATCTGGTTGTGGTGCAGGTTGGCCTGCGCCAGCACTTTGGTCATGCACGCGGTCTGGGTCGCGAAGATCTCCATGGGGTCGTGCTCGACCCAACCCGGCTGGGGGTAATGCTGAACGAACTCGCTCTGAGCGCTGCTCACCACATTGGCGTCGCGGTCAAAAATGATGGCGCGCGAACTGGTGGTGCCTTGATCCAGCGCGATGATGTAATTCTTATTTTCGGTGTCAGTCATGTCGATGGCCTGGTGATGGAGCGAGTGTCCGGGAAACTGCCGTCCGTAGTGCCCGTGCGCACTGAATACCGGGATGACATCCAGGAAGCAAGCGGATATTCGTATTCGAAAAAATATAGACGTAAACGAACCTTGTCAAAGGTCGAAAATGAACGCTGCCGAGTCATGCTTCCAGCCGCCGATATTAGTGGATAACGCCTTCAGGAATGCAGGCATTTCGATAACCGATGGCCTAAAGTGTGGGCAGCTAACAAGAAAGTGTCTGGTCGTCTGGAGTGCTGCATGACCCCTGCATTGGATTTACTGAAAAAGGTTCGCGCCGAACATCGCGTGCACAGTTATGAGCACGACCCCAAAGCTGCGTCATATGGGCTGGAGGCGGCGGAAAAGCTCGGTCTGGCCCCTGCCCAAGTGTTCAAAACGCTCCTGGCCAGCACGGAAAAAGGTGAGCTGCTGGTCGCCGTGGTGCCGGTCGTGGGCTCGCTGGATCTGAAAGCGCTGGCCCATGCTGCGGGTGCAAAAAAGGCAGAGATGGCCGACCCGGCCGCCGCGCAGCGAGCAACAGGCTATTTACTGGGCGGTATCAGCCCGCTGGGGCAGAAGAAACGGTTGCGTACCTTCATTGATGAGTCTGCCCAACCGTTCGCTACCATTTATGTCAGCGCTGGTCGACGCGGCCTTGAAGTCGAGCTGCCGGCCGCAGTACTTGCAGAGCACACCGGTGCGAGCTTTGCCCGGATTGGTCGCGAATGATCAGCAGGGTTTGCCAGAATTGTCTGGCCTTTACATGCGGCACTGTTCGTCGCCTTTCTGCGGCACCCGCATCGGGTTGCTGCTTTCCTTCACTCGGGGATGCCTTCCATGCAGCTTGAATTCCACCAGGTCGACGCGTTCACCGACCGTTCCTTCGCGGGCAACCCGGCGATGGTCTACCGCCTCGACGCCTGGCTTTCCGACCAGCTGATGCAGCAGATTGCTGCCGAGCACAACTTGTCTGAAACCGCGTTTCTGGTTCGCGAGGCACAGGGCTGGCACATTCGCTGGTTCACCCCGACCCATGAAGTGCCGCTGTGCGGGCACGCGACGTTGGCCAGCGCCTTTGTGCTGTTCGAAAAGTACGGAGAGAAGGCCGAGGTCATCCAGTTCATCGGCAAGTCCGGACCCCTGAGCGTAAGCCGCGATCACAACCGGCTCATTCTGGACTTTCCCTCCATGCCGCCCAGTGAACTCGGTGTGACGGTGGAGATAGAGCGTGCTCTGGGCATTGAAGTGGTGGACGTGCTTGGCGCTGCGGAGCTGCTGGTTGTGCTGGAGTCCGAGCAGGCGGTCCGTGACTGCAAGCCGGACTTCGCCGCCATTGCCCGTCTGCCCTGGCCCGGCGTGATCGTCACCGCCAAGGGTGATGGTGTGCGTTACGACTTCGTCTCACGCTATTTTGCGCCAGCCATCGGCATCAATGAGGACCCTGTCACCGGGTCGACGCACTGCAGCCTGATCCCTTACTGGTCTGCACGTTTGAACAAGTTCAGTCTGACCGGTTATCAGGCGTCTTCGAGGGGCGGGGAGTTGTTCTGCCGGCTGGAGGGCGACCGCGTCAAAATCGGCGGCCATGCAACTCTGGTCGCCAGCGGCACGTTGATGCTGGGATGACGTGAGGCCGCTGCGGATGGTGCCGGGGTTCTGATCGCTCTCAATTTGATCCGAGAGGACGTTCAGGTCGCTTTCAAGCTGCTTTCAGACCGCTACATCGTGATGCAACGGCACGCTGCCCGAGGCCGGAAACAGGACCAGGTGTTCGGCTGAGACTTGGAAGCCGACTTGATCGCCGGGGCGCAAGTCTACGTGGCTGGGGAATAACGCCTCCAGCTGCGTGCCGGTCGGCAGTTGCAAGCGGTAGAGGGTTGCCGCGCCCTGGAATGTCAGGCTTGCCACGCGGGCTTTGATCGGGCTGTCTGGCGCATAGACGATGTCGTCAGGGCGTAACAGTACGTCCATCGGCGTCCCGCGCGCGCCTGCATAGGCCCGATTACCCGTCAGCACGCCCAATTCGGTTTGCACCGATTCGGCGTCGATCATCTGGCCGCGGATGAAGTAGCCCTGGCCTACGAAACTGGCGACGTAAGGCGTGGCCGGCTCGTGATAAAGGTTGTAAGGCGTGTCCCATTGTTCCAGCCGACCGTTTTTGAAGACCCCGACGTGGTCGCTTACCGCGAACGCTTCCTCCTGATCATGGGTCACCAGAATCGCGCTGGTGCCACGGGCCTTGAGGATGTCTCGCACCTCGTGGCTCAGACGACGGCGCAACTCGCCATCCAGATTGGAGAAAGGCTCGTCGAGCAGTAACAGCTGCGGCTCGGGTGCCAGCGCTCGGGCCAGCGCCACCCGCTGTTGTTGACCGCCAGAGAGCTCATGGGGATGACGTTTGCCCAGCGCGCCCAGATTGACCAGTTCGAGCATCTCCTCAACCACCTGCTTCTGGCGCGGGTGATTACGGATGCCGAAGGCAATGTTGTCGGCGACAGTGAGGTGCGGAAACAGGGCGTAGTCCTGAAACACCATGCCGATCCGGCGCTTCTCCGGTGCGAGCGTAAACCCGGCCCTGGAAATGACTTCACCCGCCAATGTGATCTGGCCCTCATGCACTGGCTCGAATCCGGCGATGGCGCGCAGGGTAGTGGTCTTGCCGCAGCCCGAGGACCCCAGCAGGCAGCCGATGTCGCCGGCATTCAAGTGCAGATTGAGATTCTGCACCACCCGTTGGTCCTCATAGCCACAGGCCAGATGATGCAATGTCAGGAGCAGGGGATGACTCATGCCGGGGTGTAGGCCGGAGCCACCAGGAATTCGAGCAAAGCCTTCTGCGCATGCAGGCGGTTCTCTGCCTGATCCCAGGCAACCGAGCGTGGGTCATCGAGCAGGTCAACGCTGATCTCTTCACCACGGTGGGCTGGCAGGCAATGCATGAAGAGCACGTCAGTGGCGGCCCGGTCGAGCATTTCACGGTTAACCTGAAACGGCTTGAACAACGCCAGACGCTTGGCGGCTTCTTCTTCCTGTCCCATGGAGGTCCATACATCGGTGCTGATCAGATGCGCACCTTCGACGGCTTCGTAGGGATCGCGGGTCAAGGTCACGCGGTCACCGGCCAGGGCGAGGAACTGCGCGCTGGGTTCGTAGCCCTCGGGGCACGCGACGCGCAGCTGAAAGTCGAACTGGATCGCCGCTTCTATATAGCTGTTGCACATGTTGTTGCCGTCACCGATCCACGCCACGGTTTTGCCCTGGATAGAGCCCCGGTGTTCGAGGAATGTTTGCATGTCCGCCAGCAGTTGACACGGGTGAAGGTCATCGGACAGGCCGTTGATTACGGGCACGCGCGAATGGGTGGCGAACTCGATGAGGTTGCTGTGAGCGAAGGTTCTGATCATCACCGCATCGACCATCCGCGACATGACGCGCGCGCCGTCGGCAATGGGTTCGCCACGGCCAAGCTGGGTGTCTCGGGGCGAGAGAAAAATGGCCTGCCCGCCCAGTTGGATCATCCCGGTTTCGAACGAGACCCGTGTGCGCGTCGAGGATTTCTCGAAAATCATCGCCAGGATGCGGCCGCGCAAGGGCTCGAACAGAACGCCTCGGTTTCGCAGGTCCTTCAGCTCAACGCCGCGACGAATCACCCCGACCAGCTCAGCGGGGGTGTAGTCCATCATCGAGAGAAAGTGCCTTGCGCTCATTATTAACTACCTTGTCTGCAACAGACCGCAGATCCTCAAAGCCGGATTTTTTCAGAAAAACGGGCGAGACCTGCGGCGTAAGCCGCACGGGGCGACGAATAGGGAAGGCGCGAGGGTATAAGAAAATGTCGCCTGATGCCAAGGGGCGCCTGGACGGAATTGAGTGTTCGGACGTTCGGTAGCCTGAAACCGGCGTTCTCAGGACGCTTTTCATGTAACGAAGTGCTACAGTTCCATGTCATCGACGGCCATTCGCCATCGCATGTATCCTGCTCGGCCAGCCTTCCTTCACGCCAATTGGCGCTGTCGGGATTGCTGCCCGATTCGTAATAGTCGCAAACCACTGCGCAGCCTTATGCGACACGCTTCACGCCGCGGAAACCCGGACGTTTCCTAAACCATCGGCGTGGGTTATAAAGGCCGCTTATGTCCTCCAAAAGAGGTGGGGAATGGATTCAAAAGAGCAGCAATTGACGGAACTTCTCGGCCTTACGGCTCGAACCCTTACGCACCTCACGGCTTCGATGACCTCGATGTCGTTCGAACTGATGCGCAGCGAAGATGAAGTCACACGTTCTGCGGGGCGCCGCATGATCGACCGCATGGCAACCATCAGCGCCGGCCTTGACGAGCATTGGCGGCTGATTGGCGAACTCACGGGCGTCCAGCTCTCGCAAGAGCAGATCGAGACGGTCCATGAGGTACAGATGCAGCGCAAAGTGGTCACCCCTATCGGCGGCTCCGCTTCCTGAATAACGCTTCATAATCAGGCGGGCTATCGGCTCGCCTGATGCCGCTCGATTCACGGCAGTGACACCTCTGGCGCATCCGCATGGCGAGTCTCATAGTTTTGTATCCGCGATCACGCTGATCGCCCTATAAAAACTCGAGACTGGCGATGACCAAGACTCTCCACCACCGTGCCTGCCATCTGTGCGAGGCGATTTGCGGCCTCACCCTCGAAACCACCGTGCAAGACGATGCCACCACCCTGATCACCTCGATCAAGGGCGATGCGCAGGACACCTTCAGTCGCGGGCACATTTGCCCCAAAGCCGTAGCGCTGCAAGATATTCAGAACGACCCCGACCGCCTTCGCCAGCCCATGCTGCGCAACGGCAATGACTGGGAACCGATCGAATGGCAGGCCGCGTTCGATCTGATCGCCCGGCGGCTTTCCGAGATTCAGGCGCTTCATGGCCAAAACGCGGTGGCGGTGTATCAGGGCAATCCCAGCGTGCATAACTATGGGCTAATGACCCACAGCAACTATTTCCTCGGGTTGCTGAAAACGCGCAATCGATACTCCGCCACTTCCGTGGACCAACTACCCCACCACTTGACCAGCCACCTTATGTACGGCCACGGCCTGCTATTGCCGATTGCCGACATCGACCATACCGATTTCATGCTCATCCTTGGCGGTAATCCGCTGGCATCCAACGGCAGCATCATGACTGTCCCGGACGTTGAAAAACGGCTCAAAGCAATCCAGGCGCGCGGCGGCAAGGTGGTGGTCGTTGATCCGCGCCGCAGTGAGACCGCAGCCATCGCCGATCAGCACCTGTTCATCCGCCCCGGCGGCGACGCAGCGTTTCTGTTTGGCGTGTTGCACACCCTGTTTGCCGAACGCCTGACCCGAGAAGGCCACTTGCCCGTCGATGGCCTGGACATCGTGCGCCAGGCTGTCGGCGCGATGAATGCAGAGAGCATGAGCCCACGCTGCGGCGTACCCGCCGAGCAAATCCGGCAAGTGGCGCGCGACTTTGCAGCCGCTGAACGCGCAGTGTGTTACGGACGCATGGGCATCTCCACCCAGGCGTTCGGCACGCTGTGCCACTGGCTGGTGCAACTGGTCAACCTGGTGACCGGCAATCTCGATCGCGTTGGTGGTGCCCTGTGCACCGAACCCGCGCTGGATCTGGTGGCCTCCACTTCCGGCGGCAGTTTCAACCGCTGGCAGAGCCGCGTCTCGCAGCTGCCCGAGTATGGCGGCGAACTCCCTGTGTCGGCGCTGGCCGAGGAAATGCTCACGCCAGGCGAGGGGCAGGTGAGGGCGCTGATTACAGTCGCCGGCAACCCGGCGCTGTCGACACCCAACGGCCGTCAGCTTGATACCGCGCTGGCGTCGCTGGAATTCATGGTGTGCGTGGATTTGTATATCAACGAGACCACCCGACACGCGGATCTCATCCTGCCCTCGACGTCGGCGCTTGAGAACGACCACTACGACACCACCTTCAACATGTTCGCCGTGCGCAACGTGACCCGCTTCAACCGCGCCATTCTCGCCAAGCCGCAGGGTGCGCTGCACGACTGGGAGATTTTCGTCGGACTTGCCGAAGCGTTCGCGCGCATCACCGGGCGCGAGCTAAAGCCTACGATACCTCCGGCGCAGATGGTGGACAGGGGGTTGCGTGCCGGGTTCTACGGCGATGGGTCGCCGCTGAAGTTGTCCCTTGCCACACTGGCGAACCACCCCCACGGCCTGGACCTCGGCGCGCTCAAACCGAATCTTGCCGCACGCCTCAAGACCGTCAACGGGCGCATACAGGCAGCACCGCCCGTGATCCTCGCCGATCTCGCCCGTTTCGCTGTGCAGCCGTTGCCCAAGGTCGACGAGCTGGTGCTGATTGGCCGGCGACATGTGCGCAGCAACAATTCATGGATGCACAATTATCATCGTCTCGTGAAAGGCAAGCCGCGGCATCAATTGCTGATGCACCCTGACGATATGGCAAGTCGCGGTTTGATCGACGGGCAGCAAGCCAGGGTCAGCTCACGAGTGGGGGCGATTGAGGTTCAGGTAATGAGCAGCGCGGAGATGATGCGCGGTGTCGTCAGCTTGCCTCACGGCTGGGGTCATGGCCGTCCCGGGGTGAAAATGGACATCGCCGCTGCCCAGCCGGGGCAAAGTGCCAATGACCTGACCGACGAGCGAGCCCTGGATGCGGTCTCGGGAAACGCTGTACTGAACGGCGTCCCGGTCACTGTCGCAGCGGCATGACGCCCATCATATTTGTCAGGGCGATTATGGCCAGGTCCGAGCGTTATGCCGGGGAATCGTTTAGAATGCGCCACCGTGTCGACATATACAGTCGTAAAGTTTAGCCGAGGTGCTCCATGGATATTATCGAAACGATCAAAGATCAGATTGCCAGCAACACCGTTCTGCTTTACATGAAAGGCGCTCCGAATGCCCCGCAGTGCGGCTTCTCGGCCAAGGCTTCTCAGGCGCTGATGGCGTGCGGCGAAAAGTTCGCATACGTCGATATCCTGCAGAACCCGGAAATCCGCGCCAATCTGCCGAAGTACGCCAACTGGCCGACTTTCCCGCAACTGTGGGTAGACGGTGAGCTGGTCGGCGGTAGCGACATCATCACTGAAATGCAGGCTGACGGTTCGCTGCAGAAGCTGGTGAAAGACGCTGTTGCGAAGAACACCACTGCCTGATTAGGGCAGTCGTAAAAAAAGCCCCGCTCTCTGCCGAGAAGCGGGGCTTTTTATTGGGTAAGGGGCTGAACTCAGCCTTCCTCGCCCATCTGCGACTGCAGGTAATTTTCGATGCCGACCTTGTCGATCAAACCCAGCTGGGTTTCGAGCCAGTCGATATGCTCTTCCTCGGATTCGAGGATATCTTCCAGCATCTCGCGGCTGCCGAAGTCGCCCACGGTTTCGCAATGCGCGATAGCTGCTTTCAAGTCAGCATGACCCTTGCGCTCGATCCGCAGGTCGCATTCCAGCATCTCTTTGGTGTGCTCGCCGATCAGGATTTTGCCCAGGTCTTGCAGGTTGGGCAGGCCTTCCAGGAACAGGATGCGCTTGATCAGCTTGTCAGCGTGTTTCATTTCGTCGATGGATTCGTGGTACTCGTGCTTGCCCAGCTTGTTCAGGCCCCAGTCTTCGTACATGCGTGCATGCAGGAAGTACTGATTGATCGCGACCAGCTCGTTACCGAGGATCTTGTTGAGATGCTGGATGACTGTGATGTCGCCTTTCATGATCGGGTCCTGTCGAAGGTATAGGTAATACAGACGGCAAGTCTGAGCCCCGTCTATAAGTCTGTCAAACCTAAGTTATTGAATAATAAGTGAAAATAAATAGGAATAAGAATGTTTGTGTTCCGCATCTTGTCGCTAAGCAATTGAATTAAAGGCATAAAAAAACCGGACAGGGTCCGGTTTTGTAGAAAACTCTTGGATCAAGCGGCTGAAAATTCTGCGGGATAGGCAAGGTGAGCGTGACTGCTTTGCAGCTCGGTCAGGGTTTCCCGGACGACTTCTTTCGCCAGGCAGGCGCATTTCCCGCATTTACTGGCGACACCCAGGGTCTCGCGAACGTCACGATAGCTGCAGCATCCGTCCATGATTGCTTCACGGATTTGTCCGTCGGTCACACCTTGGCAGAGGCAAACATACATATAAGAAACCGTCGCTGAGTGATTGGCTCAATGCGACGGATACTAATGTTAATGAGAATGCTTGTCAAAACTACTCAGCGTTCTTCATGTGACGGCCGATGAGTGGTCGGGTGGGGCAAACAGGAGTATTACCTAACGGCAGAGCTGTCTCGCCTTCGGCGAGTTACTTGGAAAAGCACCCCAAGTAACCAAGGGTGCCTGCTCCCGGTTGGGCCCTTCCTTCGTCAGGGTTCCTTCACTTCGGTCTCGCTCCGTGGGCCCGCGCCGAACGGGCATCCATGTCCTGACGGCGCTCTCGCCGCATCCATGCGGCTCGACCCACTCCGCGAGAACTGCGTTCAGCCTGCACCCAAGTCGCGTTCTGCGGTGACTGAGCCTTTTGCGTAAGAAGATCAAGAGCGGATCAAGAGGAGATCAAGAGCAGATCAAGAGCAGATCAAGAGCAGATCAGAAGCAGTACAAGAGCTTCCCGGCTGAAGCCGGTCCCACGGGTTATACGCGACGTGCTTTTTAGTGGGACCGGCTTCAGCCGGGAAGGGCCAGTCGGGACGCTGAACGTCGTTTGATCGTTCCCGCGCTCTGCGTGGGCATGCATCCTGTGACGCTCCGCGTCACCTGTAGCCGGTCTCGCTGAATGCACGCGCTGCTTTTAGTGGGACCGGCTATAGCCGGGAAGGGGCCAGTCCGGGCACTGACGGAGTTTGAGCCGATCACTGCCTTTCGATCTCCGTCCCATAAAAAAACCGGCCACTTAGGCCGGTTCATTCATTCATTGCACAGCGACATCGACTCAGTCGTTGAAGTCGTGCCAGCCGCCCATTTCTTTCCAGCGGTTGACGATGCCGCAGAACAGTTCGGCGGTCTTCTCGGTGTCATACCGGGCGGAATGCGCTTCCCGGCCGTCGAAGTCGATGTCTGCCGACTGGCACGCTTTTGCCAGGACAGTCTGGCCATACGCCAGGCCCGCCAGAGTAGCTGTGTCGAAGCTGGAGAACGGGTGAAAGGGATTACGCTTCATGTCCAGCCGCGCAACCGCTGCGTTGAGAAAGCCCAGATCGAAGCTGGCATTGTGACCGACCAGAATCGCGCGCTTGCAACCGTTGGCCTTCAGCGCCTTGCGGATGCCACGAAAGATATCCGTCAGCGCCGTTTCTTCACTCACCGCCATGCGCAGCGGGTGATCCAGCTTGATGCCGGTGAACTCAAGAGCCGCCGCTTCGATGTTGGCGCCTACAAAAGGCTCTACGCGGAAAAAATAGGTATGGTCCGGGAACACAAAGCCTTTCTCGTCCATGCCGATCGTCGTAGCAGCGATTTCGAGCAACGCGTCGGTGGCGCAGTTGAAACCGCCTGTTTCAACGTCGACTACAACAGGCAGGTAGCCGCGGAAGCGGGCCGCCATAGGGTGCCGGGAGCCTGTACCGCCGCCGGAGCCTTCCTGCTCGTCTTCGTAATGTTCTTCACTCACGCGTGTTCCTCCAGCAGACGCCAGCGCAGTGTTTCACCGGCGCGCAGCGGGATAACGGAAAGCTCGCCAAACGGCAGGCTGGCGGGTGCCGTCCACTCGTCACGAACCAGGGTAATGGTGTCGGTGTTGGTCGGCAGGCCATAGAAAGCCGGGCCGTGCAGACTGGCGAAACCTTCGAGCTTGTCCAGCGCATTGCGCGACTCGAACGCCTCGGCGTAGAGCTCGATGGCGGCATACGCGGTGTAACAGCCGGCGCAGCCGCAGGCCGCTTCTTTGGCGTGCTGCGCATGCGGTGCGGAATCGGTCCCCAGGAAGAACTTGCTGCTGCCGCTGGTGGCAGCATCGAGCAGGGCAACCTGATGAGTGTTGCGCTTGAGAATCGGCAGGCAGTAGAAGTGCGGTCGAATCCCGCCCACCAGCATGTGGTTACGGTTGTACAGCAAATGATGGGCTGTAATGGTAGCGCCCACATTAGCCGACGCCTCATTAACGAACTGCACGGCGTCAGCGGTGGTGATGTGTTCGAACACCACTTTCAACGTCGGAAAACGCTCGACGACACGACGCATGTGCTCATCGATGAAAATCTTTTCGCGGTCGAACACGTCGATGTCACCGCGGGTGACCTCACCGTGAATGAGCAGCGGCAAGCCGGCTTCAGCCATGGCTTCCAGGACCGGGAAGATCTTGTCGACGCTGGTCACCCCGGAATCGGAGTTGGTGGTAGCGCCTGCTGGATACAGCTTGGCGGCATACACAAACCCGCTGGCCTTGGCGGCATGAATTTCTTCGGGCTGCGTCAGGTCGGTCAGGTAAAGCACCATCAGTGGCTCGAAGCGGCTGCCTTGCGGGCGAGCGGCAAGGATACGCTGGCGATAGGCATCCGCTTGCTCTGCGTTGCGTACCGGCGGCACCAGGTTCGGCATGATGATCGCGCGGCCAAAAGTGCGCGCTACGTCCGCGACGGTGTGAGGCAAAACAGCGCCATCTCGAAGATGGATATGCCAGTCGTCGGGGCGCAGAAGGGTCAGGCGTTCGGACATTGGGAATTCCAGGCGGGTCAAACTCGCGGGAATGCTACCGGAAAAGACTCTTCCAGGCACCCGCTATCAAGTTTTGCAAGAACTAACCGATAGCCACGTGTAAGTCATTAATCTTGTTATGCGTGAATTTAGTGGAGCCTCCCGTGCGCCAGCGATATCTAGCCCTGCTCAGCGCGTTTGCCAGCCTGCCGGCCATGGCGCTCACTTTCCAGACCCGTCTGGAGAATATTGAGTGGAAGGTGGAAGGCGACCTGTTCGAATGCAGACTGACGCAGCCCATCACCGACTTCGGTGCAGGTGAGTTCGTGCGGCGCGCGGGCGAGCAGTCGACATTTCGGCTGAAGGCAAATGGTTACAGTCTGGCGTCCGGGTCCGCAACCTTGATTGCTGCTGCGGCGCCATGGCAGCCGGGACGCAGTGATCTCAACCTTGGCGCGGTAAAGGTCGGCAACGGCGAGATTCCGTTCAACACCAATCAGGCCCAGGCCTCGCGTTTGATTGCAGGACTGATGGAAGGCCGTAGCCCGGTTATTCGTCACGCATTGCGTGATGGTGGCGGCGCGATGGAAGTTCGCCTTCTGCCAGTCAAATTCAGCAAGGCTTACGGCGACTTTCAAGCGTGTACGGCCAAGTTGCTGCCGATGAATTTCGATCAGGTGCGGCAATCAGAGATCGGCTTTCCGGGTGGCGGCATCGAGCTGGACGCGTCCGCTAAACGCAAGCTGGATACCGTCCTCGCTTATATGAAGGCGGACCCAACGGTTAATCACATCGAACTCGACGGCCACTCCGATAACAGCGGCAACCGGCTGACCAACCGCGATCTGTCACGACGTCGCGCGTTGTCGGTCATGGACTATCTGAAAGCCCAGGGCGTGCCCGAGGAGCAGATAACCCTGCGCTTCCACGGCGAGCAATACCCATTGGCGCCGAACACCAACAATGCCAATCGGGCGCGCAATCGGCGGGTCAATATTCACCTCGACCGAGTGGCGCAGCAGCCTGTTGCGGTGCCGCCAGCCGCTGCGCCTGCACCTGCCCCCATGCCGGCGCCATCGCCCGCACCCGCTGCAAACTCAGGCCCCGCGCCAGCGCCGGTTACGGCCGCGAACGCCACGCCCGTAAAACCCCTGTGATGACGGTTGCCCAGGTCGTTTGACTGACAGAATCTGTCGCTTTGGCATCAGAAGCTGTCGCGACACTGTAAATTCCCCTGCGTGAACGGTAGACTCGTCGGTTTTCCGTACAACGCGTTGGAGTGATGGCATGGCGGACGTAAACAAGGTAGTTCTCGCGTATTCCGGTGGCCTGGATACATCGGTAATCCTCAAGTGGCTACAAGATACGTACAACTGCGAAGTGGTGACGTTCACCGCTGACCTGGGTCAGGGCGAAGAGGTCGAGCCTGCGCGCGCCAAGGCTCAGGCCATGGGCGTCAAGGAAATCTACATCGACGACCTGCGCGAAGAGTTCGTACGCGACTTCGTCTTCCCGATGTTCCGCGCCAATACCGTCTACGAAGGCGAATACCTGCTGGGGACTTCGATTGCCCGTCCTCTCATCGCCAAACGCCTCATCGAAATCGCCAACGAAACAGGTGCCGATGCGATCTCCCACGGTGCCACCGGCAAGGGGAACGACCAGGTTCGTTTCGAACTGGGCGCATACGCGCTCAAGCCTGGCGTGAAAGTCATCGCACCGTGGCGCGAGTGGGACCTGCTGTCACGCGAGAAGCTGATGGACTACGCCGAGAAACACGCGATTCCAATCGAGCGCCACGGTAAAAAGAAATCTCCGTACTCGATGGACGCCAACCTGCTGCACATCTCGTATGAAGGCGGCGTGCTGGAAGATACCTGGACCGAGCACGAAGAAGACATGTGGCGGTGGACCGTTTCGCCGGAAAACGCGCCGGATAAAGCGCAGTACCTTGAACTGACCTACCGCAATGGCGATATCGTGGCGCTGGACGGCGTCGAGATGACCCCTGCCACTGTACTTGCGACGCTCAACCGCATCGGCGGCGAGCATGGCATCGGTCGCCTGGATATCGTCGAGAACCGCTACGTCGGCATGAAGTCGCGCGGCTGCTACGAAACCCCGGGCGGCACCATTATGCTCAGGGCTCACCGGGCGATCGAATCGATTACCCTGGACCGCGAAGTGGCTCACCTCAAGGATGAGCTGATGCCCAAGTACGCCAGCCTGATCTACACCGGGTACTGGTGGAGTCCGGAGCGCCTTATGCTGCAGCAAATGATCGATGCTTCTCAGGCGCATGTAAACGGCGTTGTGCGCCTGAAGCTCTATAAAGGCAACGTGATCGTCACCGGCCGCAAGTCCGACGATTCACTGTTCGATGCCAACATTGCGACGTTTGAAGAAGACGGCGGCGCTTACAACCAGGCCGACGCAGCGGGCTTCATCAAGCTCAACGCATTGCGCATGCGCATCGCCGCAAACAAGAACCGCAAGTTGTTCTGACTGCCGGTCTGAACACGTGCGGCCCCTTTGCGGCCGCACGTGTTACTCGCGCCTCCCAGCGCTATCAATTGCTCCTGCCAGCTGCCCCAGCTGGACTAACGACCGCCAGCCTCCTGGCTTGCGAAAGCAAACGTCTCTTTCATCCGAATCCCTCTCATACGATCACGTTGGCTGATTGTCCTCTCGGCTGGCGTTACCCGAGTCTTTTTGCAAAGTTGTTTTAAACTCGAATCGATAGGCTTTGCCGATGTCCCATACATCGCGCACGCTCAGCCCTAACAGTTGCGCGATTTCAGGCACGGTATAGCCCAGCGCCGAATAATGCATGGCATGCCCGGCCGTGGCATCGTTCAGGGTCGCCACACCTCGCGTTCGATTAGGGCGAGCCCGCCGAACAGGCTGGCAACACCGTATCTTGAGGCCGTTTTCGCTCGCCAGTCGCTTGATCTCCCTCTGGTTCATCCGCAGCGAATACTGCAGCGCAGCAACGCCGGCACCCTTGGCCACCAGACCTTTGAGCAGATCGACCTTTGCGCATAGCTCGGCTTCGGGATCAGCCTCTCTGGCAGTTCTTGATGCCTCGGCCTCCCGCGACTCTCCTTCGGCGATCACCTTGATGACGCCACCTTGAGACACGTAGTGCTCGACCGCCTCGGCGAGCTTTTCAGGGGCACTGCTGACGTCGATGGAATATTTTATTTTCTTGGTCATGGTGGGTTCCTTTGAATGCACCGATCTAAACAAATCTGCAGGCGGGCACAGCGTGGCCCGCAAGAGCGTTTAAACGTTGGATGATGTCTTCATGCGGATAAAATGTGCGCGCACATCGCTGCTTCAAGTACGCCTGCCTTATATCCGCATATAGGGTTATTGCGATGAGCGTCAGGAACTAATAAGGGTTGCGCTATATGGATGCCCAAAAAGTAACGACTGGTAATAGGTTTGGCAAGTAAAAAGCCAAAAAATAACGAGTTTGTTTTTTTATATCTGTCCGAAAACTATTGGGCGGTAATATCAGTCCGTTAGTTATGTAGTATTTTTCTGGAAACGCAAAAAAATGCTGGATGTTATTGTCGGGTTGCTATTACGTGAGTGGCGGACCCGCCCTGTATTTAAACTTCATACGTTATGAGGCCTTGGTTGTTCTTCGGCTGGTGTTCTGCTGGACGGATCCCGGAAGATGGTCATTCGAGATAGAGAGGGGTATTCAATTCACGGAAAGTGTTGAAAGTTGAGTTTGTGTGTTGGGAAATTTCTGAGGCTCCTGTAGGTTATTTCGAGTGCTCGATATGTAATAGAACACGTCCACAGGGCCAGGCTATTTGTACCAAGTGTGTGCGTGTCACAGTTACAGGCCTGCTCTGCAATACTTTCTGATTTTTGTTTGCTGGCGGCCCGCCGAGATGGGCATATGCTGAGGCGCTACCACACACACACACACACACAGCGCCGATGCGCCGTGGCAGAACGCGTCATGCCCTTCCTCAAAAAGGCGGCCGCGTCTTTCATGAGAAAGGGCGCCAGGGACGCTTTGCACTGTCACGGGTTTTCCATCAGAGGTACCCAGGACTGACCAGCTTCCGACACGCCTCATATACTCGGACATGTATGGCATCTTCAGGCTTTAAAACAAATTACCACTTGCGATCTCAGGAATAATGCTGTCAGGTACTGAGGAACAATTGATCATCGTCATAAATAGCGCGGATAGGGCAGGTTTTGTAGGATTTTTCTGTTGGTTGAGTGAGAAAGGTCTTTGCCTGCCAGTCTGCAGGGAGGAGCGCCATGCAAAGCACTAAACGACTAAGCTATTGTGCGGGCTCTGAAAATTCGAACAGCGAAGAATGGACTGCTCATGAATAAAGTGTTGATCGTGGATGATCACCCTGTCATTAGGCTCGCCGTACGCATGTTGATGGAACGTCATGGCTACGAAGTCATTGCCGAGACGGATAACGGCGTGGATGCGCTGCAGTTGGCGCGCGAGCATTTGCCGGATATTGTCATTCTGGACATCGGCATTCCCAAACTCGACGGTCTTGAGGTCATCGCCCGATTGTCGGCAATGACACTGGCGTTCAAGGTGCTGATACTCACCTCACAGGCGCCCGGGCATTTTTCAATGCGCTGCATGCAGGCCGGTGCCGCAGGCTACGTCTGCAAACAGCAGGATCTCACCGAGTTGCTCAGCGCCATCAAGGCCGTGCTCTCGGGCTACAGCTATTTTCCGAATCAGGCGCTGCATACCGTGCGCTCCAGTCTTGGCAACGCCAGTGAAGCGGAGATGGTCGATCGCTTGTCGGGCCGCGAGATGATGGTGTTACAGCAGCTGGCGCGTGGAAAGACCAATAAGGAAATCGCCGACGGGATGTTTCTGAGCAACAAGACCGTCAGCACCTACAAAACGCGTTTGTTGCTGAAGCTCAATGCCCACTCTCTGGTCGACCTCATCGAGCTTGCTCAACGCAACGGGCTGGTGTGATGACAGCGGCGCGCGACAGGTTGCGCAGCGGTCCAATTGGTCTGCGCCTGCAACGCCGGCCTCTTCGGGTTGAGAGGCCGTCAGGCAAGCCGTCGCAGACGTCAACTCAGAGGTCGAAATCGTAATCCGCCAACTGCCGTTGCAAGCGGCGTTCTTCCAGCAGGTTATCAATGGTTCGGCGCTTGCTGAGGTTGGTTTTGGCGGTTTCAACCGGGACGGGCGGCGTTTCATCCGGTTCCTCTACGACGAAGTCGTCGTCAACCTCGATTGTGTCTTTTTCATCGCTCATGAATCTGCCCCAGGCGTGAACGGTCGTTGGCGCCTCTTATAGCGACAAACCCGGAGCGGGTAAAAAAGATTTTTTTAATCGATCACGGCCCTACGGCGCTATTGATCAATCGTCCGAGGTCTTTGCCTTGTACTCGCACAAGTCTTCGATACGGCAGCTGCCACACCTTGGCTTGCGCGCTATACAGACGTAACGGCCGTGCAGAATCAGCCAGTGATGCGCATCAAGCAGGTAATCTTTGGGCACGAATTTCATCAGTTTGTGCTCCACTTCCACCACGTTCTTCCCCGGTGCGATCCCGGTGCGGTTGCTCACTCGGAAGATGTGCGTATCGACGGCCATTGCCAACTGGCGAAACGCCGTATTCAACACGACGTTTGCGGTCTTGCGGCCCACGCCGGGCAGGGCTTCGAGCGCTTCGCGGGTCTGCGGCACCTCACCCCCGTGCAATTCAACCAACAGGCGGCACGTTTCAATCACATTGCGCGCCTTGCTGTTGTAAAGACCGATCGTCCTTATATAGGAAGACAGCCCTTCAACCCCCAGCGCATAGATGGCCTGAGGCGTATTGGCGACCGGGTACAGCCGGGCCGTAGCCTTGTTGACGCTGACGTCAGTGGCCTGGGCTGAGAGAATGACAGCGATCAGCAACTCGAAAGGCGTGGTATAGGCCAGTTCGGTTTTGGGGTCGGGGTTGTCTTCGTGCAGGCGGCGGAAGATCTCAAGGCGTTTTGTTGCATTCATGGAGTAGGCGGTTCCTGAGCCGGCACAGCGGTCTGGCTTTGCAGTTGCGCCAAGGCGTATTCCGCTTCTTCAAGTCCGCGTTGCAGTTGCACGAGCTGTGCGGCTTGTTCGGCGATGGGTGGATGACCGAAAGCTTTCAGCGACTTCAGCAATCGAGCCCTGCTCATGGCGACCTGCGCGCGTGCCTGTTTCAGAGCGGCATCGCCGCCCATCTTTGGCTTCGCGCGTATGCGCTCAAGGGCGGCCTGTGCAGGTCCCGGTTGCGTAGCGGCAGGCACTGCGGTCCGTTGCAGTCGCGCCTGACGCTCGGCCTGGCGTTGCTGATCCTGGCGATGCAGGCGAGCTGCACGTGCCTCGTAGCGCTGTCGCGCGCGATTTCGTCTGACGTCCCTGGCGGCACGTTGCCCGTGACCTTCGGCACTGTCGCCAGTGAGCGACACGGAGGTTGCGGGCAATGGCAACAGATCAATGCAATCGACCGGGCAGGGGGCTACGCACAGGTCACAGCCGGTGCATTCCTGAACGATGACAGTGTGCATCAGCTTGGCGGCACCCATGATGGCGTCCACCGGACAGGCCTGTATGCACTTGGTGCACCCGATACATTCCGCTTCGCGAATGAACGCGACCTGCGACGGTGCGCTGCCACGTGCCAGATCCAGCTGCAGCACAGGCACATCCAGCAGGCGAGCCAGTGCGGCGATGGTCTCGTGGCCACCGGGCGGACATTTGTTGATGGCTTCGCCTTGGGCAATGCCTTCGGCGTACGGCTTGCAGCCTGGGTGGCCGCATTTCCCGCATTGGGTTTGCGGGAGCAGGGCGTCGATGCGCTGAATCAGGCTCATGCTCGGACCAGGTCGACGACCCCAGCGGGCCGTCGACTACGTTCAGGGGTAACCAAAGACAGGATTATTTGATGCGCTGACCGGGTTTGGCACCGCTGTCGGGGCTCAGCAGGTAGATTTCTTCGCCGCCGGGGCCTGCCGCCATGACCATGCCTTCGGAAATGCCGAAGCGCATTTTCCGCGGTTTCAGGTTGGCGATCATCATCGTCATACGCCCTTCCAGCTCGGCTGGGTTGGGGTAGGCGCTCTTGATACCGGAGAACACGTTGCGCTTCTCGTCACCGATATCCAGAGTCAGACGCAGCAACTTGTCGGCTCCCTCTACATGCTCGGCCTTCTCGATCAGCGCGACGCGCAGGTCGATGGCTGCAAAGGCGTCGAAATCGATCTCCGGGGAGAGCGGATCTTTCGCAAGCTCTCCATTGCCCTGTGGGGCGGCGCCCGTGTCAGTGGCGCTGGCGGCGAGGTCTTCCTTCGATGCGTCGGTCATGGCTTCCACCTTGGCAGGGTCTATACGTGTCATCAACGGCTGGAACGGGTTGAGCTGGTGATCGCTCAACAGGGTCTGGTGATCGTCCCAGTTCAATGGCGCAACGTTAAGAAACAGCTCGGCGTCGGCTGCAAGGTTCGGCAGTACCGGTTTGAGGAAGATCACCAACTGACGGAACAGGTTAATGCCCAGGGCGCAGATCGCCTGAACCTCATCCTGTTTGCCTTCCTGCTTGGCAAGCGACCATGGCGCCTTGTCGGCAATCCACGCGTTGGCGCGGTCAGCCAGCGCCATGATTTCACGCATTGCCCGGGCGAAGTCGCGCGCCTCGTAGGCCTCGGCAATGCTCGGAGCTGCCACATGGAACGCATCGGTCAGTTCGGGCGCTGCATTACCCGCAACCAGCAGACCGGCGTTGCCTTTCTGGATGAAGCCCGCGCAGCGACTCGCAATGTTCACCACTTTGCCGATCAGGTCGGAGTTGACCTTTTGCACGAAATCTTCGAGGTTCAGGTCCAGATCGTCGACGCCACGGCCCAGCTTGGCTGCGTAGTAATAGCGCAGGTATTCCGGAGACAGGTGCTCAAGGTACGTGCGCGCCTTGATGAAGGTGCCCCTGGATTTCGACATCTTCTGGCCGTTGACCGTCAGGTAGCCGTGGACATTGATCCCGGTGGGTTTGCGGAACCCCGAGCCTTCGAGCATGGCTGGCCAGAACAACGCATGGAAGTTGACGATGTCTTTGCCGATGAAGTGATAGAGCTCGGTCGTCGAGTCCTTGCGCCAGAATGCGTCGAAATCCAGCTCCGGCCGGCGCGCACAGAGGTTCTTGAAGCTCGCCATGTAGCCAATTGGAGCATCCAGCCATACATAGAAATACTTGCCTGGCTCATCGGGTATTTCGAAGCCAAAGTAAGGCGCATCGCGTGAGATGTCCCACTGCTGCAGGCCTGAGTCAAGCCATTCGGACAGTTTGTTGGCCACGGCGTCCTGCAGTGTGCCGCTGCGCGTCCAGCTCTTGAGCATGGCGTCAAAGGCAGGCAAGTCGAAGAAGAAATGCTTCGAGTCGCGTAGCACCGGGGTCGCACCGGAAATCGCAGACTTGGGGTCTTTAAGGTCAGTCGGGGCGTAGGTGGCGCCGCATTTTTCGCAGTTGTCGCCGTACTGGTCTTCCGTGCCGCATTTGGGGCAGGTGCCTTTAATGAAGCGGTCGGCCAGGAACATTTTCTTTTCCGGGTCGAAATACTGGGTTACCGAACGGGTGGCGATGTGGCCGGCGTCGCGCAGACGGGTGTAGATCAGGCTCGACAGCTCACGGTTTTCATCAGCGTGGGTCGAATGGAAATTGTCGAAGTCCACCAGGAAGTCGGCAAAGTCGGCACTGTGTTCGGCCTGCACGTCGGCGATCAGTTGCTCTGGCGTGATGCCTTCTTTTTCGGCGCGCAGCATGATGGCCGAACCATGAGCGTCGTCCGCGCAGACATAGATGCACTGATTGCCGCGGTGCTTCTGAAAGCGCACCCACATGTCGGTCTGGATGTACTCGAGCATGTGGCCCAGGTGGATGGAACCATTGGCATAGGGCAGGGCGCTGGTGACGAGAATCTTGCGTGGCTCGGACATTGGGCTCGGCTACTTGAAGTGAAACGGAGGTCGGCCACTATAAAGGCCTGAGCGTTTTTTTTCATCCCGCGCAGCATGTGGGAATCTGCCTATCAACCTGAAAGGGCAGCTCATTGCGCTCTTGCCTGGCAGACAAGGTAGGATGGCCGCCTGTTTTATCAGTCTTTTTAGGGAGTCAGCCATGAGCGCTGTCAATCGCGCAACGGTGGAAGCGGTCCTTCGCCAGTACACCGATCCTTATCTGAATCAGGACCCTGTCAGCGCGGGATGTGTGCGCGCTATCGAAATCGACGGCGGCACCGTCAGCGTGCATCTGGAGCTCGGCTACGCCGCAGCGCTGTTCAAAAATGGCTGGGCGCAGACGCTGCAGATGGCCATTGAGGGCCTGGATGGCGTCGCATCGGCCAGCGTGCAGATAACGACAGTCATCCGGCCCCACAAGGCAGTAGGGCAAATTCCTGGCCTGGCCAACGTGAAGAACATCGTTGCCGTGGCCTCGGGGAAAGGCGGCGTTGGTAAATCGACGACCGCGGCAAATCTTGCCTTGGCACTGTCTCGCGAGGGCGCTCGTGTCGGTATTCTGGACGCCGATATTTACGGGCCGAGTCAGGGGGTCATGTTCGGCATTGCCGAGGGCACCCGCCCGAAGATCAAGGACCAGAAGTGGTTCGTCCCGATAGAAGCCCACGGCATTGAAGTGATGTCCATGGCGTTTCTGACCGACGACAACACCCCGATGGTCTGGCGAGGGCCGATGGTTTCCGGAGCCCTCCTTCAGCTGGTGACCCAGACCGCGTGGAATGACCTTGATTATCTGGTCATCGATATGCCGCCAGGCACCGGCGATATCCAGCTAACCCTTGCCCAGAAAGTCCCGGTCGCGGGCGCAGTGATCGTCACGACCCCGCAGGACCTCGCATTGCTGGATGCGAAGAAAGGCGTGGAGATGTTCCGCAAGGTAAACATTCCGGTGTTGGGCGTTGTGGAAAACATGGCGGTACACATCTGCTCCAATTGCGGGCATGCGGAGCATTTGTTTGGCGAGGGCGGCGGGGAGAAGCTGGCAACTCAGTACGGCGTCGAACTGCTGGCATCGCTGCCCCTGTCCATGCTGATCCGGGAGCAGGCCGATGGCGGCAAGCCCACGGCGATGGCCGAGCCCGAGAGTCAGATTGCGATGGTGTATCAGGAGCTCGCTCGCCACGTCGGCGCGCGTATCGTACTGCAGGAATCGGTATCCGCCCCCATGCCCGACATCTCCGTAAGCGAGGATTGATCCCCCCAACCTGAGCGCCGCCTGTGCGATGTGCCGTGGCCAACGGCATGTCGCAGCCAGCAGGCACGGGTCGCGAACGCTAATTACGGGCGCGATTTATGTTTTCTTCAGGCGTAAAAAAACCCCGCTTTTGAGGGCGGGGTTTTCTAAGCGATTCAGCTCAAGTTAGATAACTTGAACTTCCTCAGCTTGCATACCTTTCTGACCGCGGGTAGCGATGAAAGAAACCTGTTGGCCTTCTTTCAGGCTTTTGAAGCCGTCGGATTGGATAGCTTTGAAGTGTACGAACAGGTCGTCACCGG
>Ga0308169_10000256_pt1 | contig 92847 bp, 88 predicted proteins | sample PhyBR1_2_FD_202139 | JGI IMG/M metagenome (GOLD analysis project Ga0308169, IMG submission 202139) | Phyllosphere microbial communities from UC Gill Tract Community Farm, Albany, California, United States - DLSLSB.R1 | ecosystem: Host-associated > Plants > Phyllosphere > Unclassified | place...
GTTGTCACCAACGTATTTTTGAGAAATCGTTGATAAAGTATCACCTGATTGAACAGTGTAGGCTTCGTCTGCGTGTGCAGAAGTACCCATAAATAATGCAGCGCCGGCGGCCAAAGTTGTTCCAAAAAGAATAGTTTTAAGTGATTTCATGAAAGATCTCCTTCGTATTTTAAAAAGTTATTTTGATTAGCTGTTTTCGCTAACGAGTAATACTTTACCATGATGAGACATTTCATAGGTGATAAAAACGTAACAGTTTATGACAAAGCTACCTTTTTTGTAATATTTAACGAAACATATGTAACCGAAAAACGCTTTCTTTCCTTTAATTAAAAGAATGTATGTTCTCGTTTTTTGATAAGAAAAATTAGTTAAGAAAATATTAAGCGGGCAATAAATATGTTTTTTCTATTGTAGAAGATAAAATGGCTGGATATCAATCAATCATAATAGCTATTCTTAAGTCTATAGACGACAATACGAAGAAGTTAATCAATAAAAAAACATGGAGCAAATGTTTGCCCCATGTTCTAAAAAAATCAAATCCCAATTATTGATGTTCTACACGATTGGAGATCATTGGAAAGAATTTCAAACAATAAATAGCACAAATCCCAACAATAATATATATAGCTTTAGCTAAAATAGTCGTAGAGCCGCCTGCAATCGTCGCAACTAAATCAAATTCTAATAAACCGACTAATAACCAGTTCAATCCTCCAACAATCAACAATGTTAAAGCAATCATATCTAAAGTTTTCATTGAAATTACCCCTTTCCTATATGACATACTATTATTATAAAACAATTAAAGAATTTGTACTAAAATATTGCCTGTAATTTAATTTATAGTCCTTTCATTTCAACGTTTTATAGAATTTGAAAATTAAAAATAGATATGTCTTGACAATAGATAAGTAAAAGATTAGATTTAGCTGGTTATAAAATAATAATATTTATTAAGGAGAAGAACATGAAAAAAAAATGGATGATTACTGGATTGATTGCATTGTTGCTAGGGGCTATTGGTTATACAGGCACACGGTTTGCAGGAGAAGTTTTATTCTGGGGTGGGGAATCTGATATCACTAAGATCAACGAAAATTTAGAAAAACTTGATCAACAGTTAACAAACCATAACCAAAAAATCACTGACTTGAATAGTCAATTAGCAATAAAAAATCAAGATCTTCAAAACATACAAACAAAAGCGCAAGAATACCAAACAAAGATCACTGACTTGGAAACGCAAAAAAGCCAATTGGTTGCTGAACATGCAAATTTACAAAACCAATTAACCAGTAAAGAAAACCAACTAAATGACAAACAAATCGAAATCAACAATAAGATCAATGAAATCACTCAAAAAATAAACGAAATCAACACCCTAAATAGTCAATGGAATACTAGACTCCAAGAGATTCAGGGCAAATATACAGAGATGCAAAGTACTGTCAATCAGTTAAACGAGCAAATCAACCAATTAAATCGAGAAAAAACAAATTTACAAACTGATTTAGCAACCACGAAGAAACAATTAGAAACTATTTCAGCAGAAAATAGTAATTTGAGAAGTTATATCGCACAATTAGAAAAAGCGAGAAACGATGCAAAGCAAACGGCGGAAAAATCTCAACAAATCGTTGATCGCCAAGTGAATAAGTAGACGTTAAAGATACTTTTTTTAGAGTTGTTTTTTCAAGGAAAATCACTTGAAAAACGGAACGTTTGTTCGTATAATGGTGATGAGGGGAGAGATGACAATGGAAAGAAAATATGGCACGGTCTCAAAAATCAGAACGATCAAACTAGGGGAACGACCACTGATCCGTTTTACTTTAGGGTCAGAGAATTGCTTGATTGCTAATCATAGTCTTAATTTTATTGCCGATGTCGATGAAGGAATGAAGATATTTGTGAAAGGCTACTATAATAACCGTAAGCAATTTGTCGTCAAAGACTACACGGTATTAGAAAAACCAAACATTGTTGTCGCTTTTGAAAATAGTCTCTTCCCTAAACAGAAGATCATCAAATGAGAGAACAAAAACAATGTTTGATAGCAATGACGAATGGATTACTCTTATATAGGTAGAAAAAAATGTAAATTGACTCGTTGAACTGCCTTGTTTTTCAAATAAAAACAAAAAAACTCATGGCATAAACCATGAGTTTTACTTATTTATGCAGACGATGGGATTTGAACCCACACGAGCTTGCGCTCACAAGACCCTCAATCTTGCATGTCTGCCGTTCCATCACGTCTGCAAGAAACAACACTTTAATCATAGCGAGTAACGAAATAGATGTCAAGATATGAAAGAGGAAAATCATGAATAAATATGATGGAGAATTTTCCATTTTAGGAATGGTGGCAGGCATGATCATTGGATCAGCATTCGGACAATTGATCATGGGGATATTCTTAGGTGTGATCATTGGGATCGCTATGGATTGGGCAGCAAATCTTTGGAACGATCGACATGAAAGATAAAAGTAAAAAAAGTTGATTTTCATCTAGGATTTTTTTAAAACGGTGGCAAAAACCAGATGAATGGAGTATGATATGGAAATAAATAGGTATAATCAGAAATTTCTAACTTTTTTGAAACGAGGGATTGGATCACTATGAGAGAATTTGAAAAATCCAACAAATTAGAAGGCGTAAGTTACGATGTCCGGGGACCGGTTCTTGAAGAAGCAGAGCGAATGCAAGAAGAGGGCATCAGTATTTTAAAATTGAATACGGGAAATCCAGCACCATTTGGATTTGAGGCACCAAATGAAGTGATCCGTGATTTGATCATGAACGCTAGAGATTCAGAAGGCTATTCGGATTCAAAAGGGATTTTTTCTGCACGAAAAGCGATTGAACAGTATTGTCAATTGAAAAAATTTCCAAATGTGACGATCAATGATATCTATACTGGTAATGGGGTCAGTGAGCTGATCACGATGTGTATGCAAGGGCTACTGGACAATGGCGATGAAGTATTAGTGCCAATGCCAGATTATCCTTTATGGACAGCTTCTGTTTCTTTGGCTGGAGGAAAACCAGTTCATTATGTATGCGATGAACAAGCCGAATGGTATCCAGATATTGAGGATATCAAATCCAAAGTTACTAGCCGGACAAAGGCAATCGTGATCATCAATCCTAATAACCCAACAGGAGCTTTATATCCGAAAGAGTTATTAGAAGAAATCGTGAAAATCGCACGAGAACATCAATTGATCATTTATTCAGACGAAATCTATGATCGTTTAGTGATGGACGGCTTAGAGCATATCCCGATTGCGACTTTAGCACCTGATCTATTCGTTGTCACATTGAATGGCCTATCTAAATCACATCGTGTGGCGGGATTCCGTGTCGGCTGGATGGTGTTGAGTGGTGACAAATCAAATGTAAAAGGCTATATCGAAGGGTTGAATATGCTTTCCTCTATGCGTCTTTGTTCAAATGTCCTGTCACAACAAATCATTCAAACTGCATTAGGTGGCTACCAAAGTGTGGATGAATTGTTATTGCCAGGTGGACGGATCTACGAACAAAGAGAATACATCTATAATGCAATCAACGATATCCCTGGATTATCAGCAGTTAAACCGAAAGCAGCATTTTATATCTTTCCAAAAATCGATACGAAACGCTTTAATATTACCAATGATGAGCAATTCGTATTAGATTTTCTACACGAGCATAAGATTTTACTGGTTCACGGAGGCGGTTTTAACTGGCCTGATCCAGACCACTTTCGAATCGTTTACTTACCAAAATTAGACGATCTAAAAGTAACGGCGAAAAAAATGCGTGAATTCCTGACAACCTACCAACAAAGATAGGAAATGTCATATTTTGGCTGTTGTGCGTGTGTATTAAGTAGGTAGTTTTAAGCGCAAGCGAGTAACTGACGGGACAAATCAAGATTTTATGAAGTAAGTGAATCACTATAAAAATTGGAATCAACGATTTTTACGGACGTTTGCTTACTTCACTAAATCAACCGTTTTTGTCTGGGTTTTATTCTCATTTAATACCTGCAAATAACCAGTTTCGAGTAATAGCCAACGAGTAGTAAAAACGATGTGATTGGCAAGTTTTTTTATAAAGTAAATACGACTTCACCTAAAAGCCGTCCGGATACCGAGGCGTTTTTTTAATGTCAATTTTTGAAAAATGATTCGTTGCTATTGGACTTTTCTTGAAGTTTACAAAGTAGTCAAGTACAATACATGTAGTCATGCGAATACGCATATTTTTTTTGAGAGGGGGATACTTATGGAAGCATTAGTCGATTCCTTTGGTACGATCATCAAAGAAATCCGAAAAGAACAAAAAATGACTCAACAAATGCTTTCACAAGGCATTTGTTCTCAAAGTGTGCTAAGTAGAATCGAAAATAACGAAGAGTTACCAAATGTATTAGTGATGGCCCAAATCTGTCACAGGCTTGGTGTAACGATCGATTATGTAATGAACTTATCCAAGGACAAGATGCGAGCAGCAACTAGACAGTTTGATCTTCTGGACCTTTACTTTTTAAAAAGAGATTATCGTAAATTAGAACAAGAACTAAAATCAGCGAAGGTGACAGAGAATCTCTATTCAGCTGAGGATTTTCAACGGTATTATTATTATTTAGGTGTTTGTGAATTTACATTAAGGAAAAACCTAGTAAAGGCACTTAGTTACTTGAAAGAAGCATTGACTTACTCCAGCCAAAAAGATCGGACACATGTCTGTGATATCGAGATCCAATTGATCAGCTGTATTGGTAAAGTCTATGGGGTTGCAGGGAGAAGTACAGAAGCAAGATATTATTTAAGTCGTAGTGTCCAACTCTTGCATGATACGATCAACGAGCACAACAAAAGCGAATTGACGCAGATTTTTTATAATTATGGTAGTTTTCTATTTCATCAAGGAGAACGCCAAGCAGCTCTTGAACAAGTGAATCAAGGGATTCGTTGGGCACAAGAAAAAAATAGCTATTATTATTTAAATGATTTATTTATTCTAAAAAGTTTGATCTACAAACAGCAAAATGAACTATCAAAAGCATTGTTTTATGAAGAATTAGCTCAAGCAGTAAAAAAGATTGCTAAAAGTATATAAATGGTGTAGACCATTCTTGACTTCTTTCGTAAATAAGAGTAATTTAAAGGTAGATCATCAAAGGAGAGAATAGAATGAGAACTTATATCTATGCTGACAAATTCTTTTTAGCATCTGGTGTGAAAAACACTGGATATCTTGAAATCACTGATGGGCTTTTTGGCGAATATCTTTCAGAAAAACCAACAGGTGAAGTAACGATCATTGATCAAAGCGGTAAATGGATCGCCCCTGGACTTGTAGACACACATATTCATGGGTTTATGAATCACGATGTTATGGATAATGACGCAGAAGGAATCAAAGCCATGTCAGAAGGCTTATTATCTTGTGGGGTAACTGCCTTTTTACCTACAACATTAACCTCTAGTAAAGAACGTCTAAAAGATGTGGCAGAGACGATTGGAAAAATGTACCATGAAGCTCCTGGCGCTAAAATCAAAGGGATCTATTTTGAAGGACCATTCTTTACAGAAGAGCATAAAGGCGCGCAAAACCCAAGTTATTTTGGCGACCCCGATCTGGCAGTCTTCAATGAATGGCAAGAAGCTTCAGGCGGATTGATCAAAAAAATCGCATTAGCACCAGAACGCGCGGGTGTGGAAGAATTTGTAAAACAAGTAACAGATGAAGGCGTTGTCGTTGCTTTAGGTCATAGTAATGCAACGATCAATGAAGCACAAGCAGCTGTTGAAGCAGGTGCAAGTGTATTTGTTCATGCGTTTAACGGGATGCGCGGCTTGAACCATCGTGAGCCAGGTATGGTCGGCGCGTTATTATCATTGGATCACGTATTTTCTGAGTTGATTTGTGACGGTCACCATGTCCACCCAAATGCAGCACAGATCCTGATGGAAAAAGCAGGACATGAACATGTGGCTTTGATCACGGATTGCATGATGGCTGGTGGGATGCCTGATGGTAACTACAATTTAGGTGAGTTCCCAGTAGTCGTAAAAGATGGAACGGCTCGCTTAGAATCTGGAAATCTAGCTGGAAGTATCCTAAGATTAAAAGAAGCAATCAAAAATGTCGTAGATTGGGGCTTAGCTACACCAGAACAAGCAATCATGATGGCTACGTACGTTCCTGCAGTTAGCTGTAAGATCGACGATACATGTGGAAAGATTGCTAAAGGAAGAGATGCTGATTTCATCGTCTTGAATCCTGACATGACCTTAGATGCCACCTATTTAGATGGTGTTGAACGTTATCATGCGTAAAAAAGCATAAATGAACAGCCAAAAGGAAGAAGCAACTCGTAGCTTTACTCTCTTTTGGCTGTTTTTTTGTGCTGTTTTTTAGATAAATAGTTGGTTACTGGATCAATACTTCTAAGCGTGTAATAAATTCATTCTGGTCATTGGTTTCATGGAAATCTACGAGATAGAGTTCATAAAATGGACTTTTTAATTCTAATTGATGTGTTTGTGCATATTTTTTTATTTCTTGAATGCCTGTGACTTGTTGCTCGTAGGCTCCTTGGTAAGTGTAGGTCAAGTATTTCCCGGATGGTAACGTGGACACCTCGTTGATCAAAGAGGCAGTTTCTGGATAGAAATAAAAGACTTGATAGGCAAAAGGATCTGACTCTTCATGTAAGATACTTCCAAATAAATTTTGATTGTTGGCACTGAGGTGTTTCTCATGCTTTTTATGCAGCTGTTTCAATGCGTAATCGACATCATCGCTAGTCGTCATTTCATCGTCTTTGATTACTTGACGTAACGGATGTTCCATCACGATCGGTTGATTGAATGGAGTATCTTCCACTTCATAGATCAACTGTAAGCGATCATCTAATAAGGAGATTTTTTCTTTTGATTCTGCAATCAAACGATGCAAGGAGTCAATTTCAAATCGTAAAAGTTTTTTTGTTCGATCGATATTTTTATTATTCAGGTATTCGACAATCTCAGGCAAAGAAACATCAAAATATCGCAGATCGCGAATCGTATTTAGTTGTTCTAATTCTTTGTACGAATAATTTCGATAACCGTTATCGTCATAATCTGGTTGGATCAAACCGATTTTTTCATAGTAACGTAAAGTATGTGGGGTAATATCATATAATTTTGCTAATTCATTGATTTTCAATCGATTCACTCCCGTTTGATTTTATTTATACTTTATATCTGTCCCTCATTTTACTATTAGTTGATTCAAAAAAGCGAGTATTTTTAAATTATTTACACGAAATCCTTGACCTTAGAGTTACTCTAACCTGTAAGCTGATTATAGATTAGTCAGTGTTGGAGGAGAAAAAGTATGGAATGGTATAACAAGTCAACGGAAGAAACAATCAAACAAGTTCAAGTCACAGAATATATCACAGAGAGTGATCGGCTGGAACGTCAACAAAAATATGGAAAAAATAAAATGGAAGAAAAAGATCAAACACCAGAATGGCAAAAATTCTTATCTTATTTCCATGATGCGTTGATGTACATCTTATTAGGGGCAGCGATATTGAAAGTAGCAACTGGTGCATTGATGGAAGGTGGCATGATCTTTTTAGTTGTTTTTCTAAATGCGATGATCGGGTACTTCCAAGAACGAAAAGCAGCTTCTTCTTTAGATAGTATCAAAGGATTATTGAGTGATAAAGCAGTGATTTTAGAAGATGGTAAAAAACGAGAGATCGATCCGGCAGACTTGGTTGTTGGCGATCAAGTCGTCTTGACTGCTGGAGATATCGTCCCAGCAGATGTTCGAATCATCGAGTCATTCAATTTACAAGTGGATGAGGCGATTTTAACAGGAGAAACACATTCTGTCAGCAAAACTGTTGAGAGCTTACCTGAAAATACAGAATTAGCTGAACAAGTAAATATGGCTTTTTCGGGCACAAAAGTTGAGTCTGGTAATGGATTAGGTGTAGTTGTTGAAGTAGGTTCGAATACTCAAATCGGTAAAATCAGCCATTCTTTATCTACTGTTGAGGAACAAGAAACCCCATTATTGAAGAAAATCAAGGAAATGAATACAAGTATATTTAAAGGAATCAGTGCATTGATTTTGTTAATTGCTCTTGTTTCGTATTTTTATTACGGTATGACATGGGGCTATATTGCTACGGCGATCATTGCTTTGATCGTTTCTTCGATCCCAGAAGGCCTGCCGTCGATTTTAACGATCATTTTGTCGATCGGCGTGAATCGAATGGCAAAGAAGAATGCCATCGTAAAAACATTGCCTACAGTAGAAACCTTAGGTGCGATGACGGTTATTTGTTCAGATAAGACAGGAACATTGACAAAAAATGAAATGTCTTTAGTTCATATAGCGACATTAAATGATTGGTATACGCCTGAAACATTTGCGAATGTATCGCATACAAAAGTTGAAGAATATTTGTTACAAGCGATGCATAATTGTCAAGAAACACAATTAGCAGATGGGGCTTGTCCTGCAACAGGAAATGCAACAGAACTTGCATTATTACGTTATACAAATACACAAAAGGCGATAATCCATTCACCTATTGCCAAAATCCCTTTTGATTCAGCGTATAAATACATGGGGACTGTTCATGAGATCAATGGGAAGAATATCTTGTTCGTAAAAGGTGCACCGGATGTATTGATCGAAAAAGCGGGGCAACAAATGGACGCTAGAGGTATGAGCCAATCGATCGATAAAAAACGTTGGCATAAGAAAAATGAGGATTTAGCGAGTCAAGGGCAACGTGTGTTAGCTTTTGCGATGAAAGAAATCGGCGATAAAGACTTATCTCATGATTCACTAGATGAAGCATTGACGATGATTGGCTTATGCGGCGTGATCGACCCACCAAAAGAGTCAGCGATTGAAGCAGTGAAATTGATGCAACAGGCAGGAATACGTGTCAAAATGATCACAGGCGATCATCCACTGACAGCGAAAGCCATCGCAAAACAACTAGGATTGCAAAATCATCAAACAGCAATCACAGGAAAAGAGCTGAATCAACTGTCAGAGCAACAATGGCAACGAGCAGTAAGTGAAAACGATGTATTTGCGCGAACGACACCAGAACACAAATTGGCAATCGTTTCTTATCTACAAGCGCTAGGTGAAATTGTTGGGATGACCGGTGATGGTGTGAATGATGCACCAGCTTTGAAAAAAGCTGACGTCGGGATTGCTATGGGAATCAAAGGGAGCGATGTCAGTAAGCAAGCAGCAGATATGGTTTTAGTCGATGATAATTTTGAGACGATCGCATATGCAGTCAAAGAAGGACGTCGGATATTCGACAACTTGAAGAAAACGATTCTCTTTTATTTACCAACATGTTTGGCGCAAGGATTATTGTTACTTTTCTCATTGATCGGAAACTACCCATTACCTTTGACGACTGTGCAAATCTTATGGTTGAATCTAGTTGCTTCGATCACCTTGTCCTATGCTTTAGGATTTGAACGGGCAGAAAATCAAGTGATGAGTCGACGACCACGACCATTGAATGAACGGATTTTGTCACGATATGCGTTGATGCGCATTTTATATGTAGGGATGATCTTGACGATCTTAGGCTTAACTGCGATGGAATATGTCTCAAACGATGCACGTCAGACCGTGTTGATCAATGCAATGGTGTTTGGTCAAGCCTTCTATATGATCAATTGTCGTAGGATTAGCGAATTTAGTTTAGATAGAGGATTATGGAAAAATACAGCATTGTTTTATTCAATTGGGATCATGATCTTGCTTCAAGCCGCGATGATCTGGTTTCCACCATTACGAATGGCTTTAGGAACAAACCTACTATCAAGTACGGAAGTCGTCATCAGTCTTTTACCTGGATTACTTTTATTCTTCTTAGTAGAAATTGAAAAATATGTTTTATCAGCTAGAAGTTACAGGGTAGGTGCTTGATCATTCATATTATTGAAATGAAACATATAAAGATAGCAAAGTAACTAGGTGCTTTTTATTCACACTAAACCCAAGTAACATTGGAAGAGACTAGTTTATAAAATAAGTTAGTAAAAACGAGAGTGGGACAATAGTCCTTTCTCAAAAATAGAAATGAGTCCAATTTTGATGTGTTTTGTCAAAATTGGACTCGTTTTTGTTTTTATTCGCACATTTCTCTCCATGTACTTCCCTAATTTTCTCAGATTTAATGCCATAAGTGCCAAACCCACATCAATCGTCGCTCCTTGTTTTCCTCGTAAGTGAAAACGATGGAACGCTAAGTGAGCCTTTAGATGACCAAACACTGGTTCGACATCGACTTTTCGCCGACGATAAATCGAACCGGTTTTTTCCTCCAAAAGCTTCTTTTTGCATTCTGCTTTAAAATAGCGCCAAGAATTATTCACTAGAAGCTGCCGCTTTTGTGTGCCTTTCGAACGGGTACATTGACTCCGGACTGGACAAGCTCGACAATCTTCGCATTCATACACTTTGAAATCTCGGACAAAGCCTCCTTTATCTTTTCTCCGACTATAGCCTTTGAACGGCACAGGTCGCTTTGCTGGGCAAATATACTCATCTTGTTCTTGCAGATAGCGCCAATTTTCTACGTTGAACGGATTCTCCTTGTTCTTCTTTTTGCTTTCTTTGTAATACGTACTGTAGGTGATCAATGGTGTTTTATGTAGAACATCATGGATATACATATAATTTTGTTCACTCCCATAACCTGCATCAGCTACAATATATTCTGGTAGCTCTTTATGTTGTTCTAAAAAACTGTCTAAAAATGGCGCCAAGGTTTTAGTGTCCGTTGGGTTTGGGAATAAGTCATAGGCTAAGATATACTGGTTTTCTGTCGCAATTTGTAGATTATACCCTGGTTTTAGCTGTCCATTACGCATATAATCGTCTTTCATTCGCATAAAAGTGGCATCCGTATCTGTTTTAGAAAAGCTGTTTCGTTCTTGGAAGAGACGACGGTATCGTTCATATTTTTGTTTTCTAGGTAGGTAATCCGCTTGTACTTGTCGAAGGTATTTTTTATAGACTCGTTTTTTTCTCTTTAACTGACTTTGCTTTTTTGGGGATTGTTCTTGAGCTAATTGTGTATTTGTTTCATGGAGTTCAGCTTCGAGATGATGAGCGACTTCTTCTAGTTGGTCGCTCGACAATCCATCGGATTGCCCTTCTTCTTTTAAACAAGGAAGGATCTCTTCTTGATAGAGGGTTTGGTAGAATGCTTCAGATTTTTCATCTAAAGCGCATTCGTATCGAGTAGTTGCTTTTCGCCAAACAAAGCTAAACTTATTGGCGTCCGCTTCAATTTTCGTGCCATCAATAAAAATCGCTTCGTTATCGATGACTTGATTCGTAATCAACTGACGACGAAATAGAACAAAGGCTTCAGCTAACAACTGAGCGGTTGTCTCATGATTTCGAAATCGGTTGATCGTGCGGTAGCTAACTTGTTCGTGATTGGCTAACCAACGCATCCGATAGCTATCGTCTAAAAGGCATTCAATCTTTCGACCAGAAAAAACACGTTGGGTATAGGCATAAAGAAGAATCTTTAACATCATTTTCGGATGATAGGCAGGACGCCCAAGTTGGTGTTCTAATTCATCGAAGAGGTGTGGAGGGATTGCTTCAACTAAAGAATTGACGGCAAACGCAACATCAGTTTCAGGAATAAACTGTTCCATATCTAGTGGTAAAGTGGTTTGATTAATGGTATAATTTTTGAACATAAGGCACACTCCTTTTTGATTGGGTTTAGTCACTTTAATCATACAAGGTTGTGTGCTTTTTTGTGTTCCTTAAATTCAAAAATATGCAAAAAAAGTGGGACGATAATCAGCTTTTCTTCTGATTATTGTCCCACTCTCGTTTTTTTGTACGATATTTTGTTTCATAAACCTAAACATGCGCGATACGTTTTTTTGTTAAATGTTCAAATATAAGCCCCAGTCTGTCATTGTTAATGCGAGCAACCTTAGTTAGTAGAAAAGTTGAAAAATTCGACAATTGGTTTCGAAGAGTTTGCGTATCTTATTAGTAGATCGGCTAAACTCCCATTAAATCGCTGGATTTCTTCTTTTTGGTGAGAGCGGGGAAACAAACAAACCGTTTTTTCATTTGCTAAGAGATAATCACCATCGATCGTGCGAGCAACCAAGTGCAAGGATGAAAGGAGATTCGCAACATCCGCTTCATCCAGTGAGGTATAATCGATTGTTCGCAGAATACTAGCTTTGAAATGTTGGTAAGAAGGGAAAAACACAAGTTCCTCATAATCGAACAGCTCGTTTTCTTCCAGCCATGCGAGTGTTTCTTCTAATGTACGATGTTGCTTCAATTGTTCAAACAATCGTTTCACCTACTTTTTATTTGGTATCAATACCGTAAAATCAATCGTTGGATTATTGCCTGTTCCTTTTGCCTCTAACTCGACACTTTCAGGGATGAGTTCATCGCCAACATAATGTGGAGTAACACGATAGCGTACAGTTTCACCATGATTCAACGCCTTACGGATTTTTAGTTCATAGTAGTTCATGTAAGGATCATTGACTGGAAATTGAAACAAAGTAACTAGATTTCTTTCGTCGTCGCCACTACCGCCGAACTGTTTAGCGATCAGATGTCCGCGAGAATGATCATATCTGGGACCAGAAATAAATCCAGGAGGACGGATGTCACGGTTTGCGCTGGTTCCTGTATTGATCATTGATTTTTCCAATAAGGCATCCGCACCAGTGGGACGTCCTAATCGATCAAGCTCATGATACTCGATCCATCCTTTGTTTGTTGAGAGTTCAGCCCCATCAAAGGAAGCTGTTCCTAATTCTTGTGGCCCAGGATTGTTTCCAGTCGGTGCTAAGTCTTCTTCTTGTGGTAAGCCGTTGTTTCTTGGTTCAGATGAGTCAGGTATACTACTTGTGATAGTAGCTTCACTTTTGCTTGTACTTTCGACTGGTTTATCAGAAGATTCCATACTATATGTACGCATGTTTGATCGTTGGTCAGTGGAAACTTCCGATTCACTATCGATTGAAGCAGTATAACTAGATTCACTGTAATCCCTTGAGATCGGTTGTTCTACATTCACTAGATCCATTCCGATAAAGCCAATTGCGCCAAAAACAACTATAGAGATCAATGTACCCCATAGTTTTTTTAAATTTTTCATTCGTTCACCTCCTTTGTTAGTATAATCCAAAACCAAACGGACTAAAAGTGAAAACTTTATCCAAAGTAGGTTAATTATATAGGTTAGTATGATATGATAATCTTGTACACAAAGGAGGCGAATGAGATGATAGGAGGAATCGCAATCATCACGATTTACTGGTACGTTTTACTCATATGCGCTGGGATTGCAGTGTTACTTGTTATTTTTGGAGATGTCTTTGATTTCGATGGACCTATTGATCCGATGCTGATCGTTCCCTGGTTGACTTTTACCAGTTTATTAGGTTATTTAGGTGAATCCTTGACCGACCAGTCCTCGTTAGTGATTTTCGTGATCAGCGCGATTATTGCAACCGTTTTAGTTTTTTTGTTGAATTTTTATATCTTGATGCCGATGAAGCACGCAGAATCGACGCTATCAACTTCTGAAAAAACATTAGAAGGTCAAATCGCGACAGTCGTGACCCCGATACCGATCCAAGGAATGGGAGAAATCCAATTAAAAAGTGTTACTGGTTCAATCAGTCGCCCTGCTTGTTTTTATACGCCCCAAGAGAAAATGATCGGACGTGGCGAAAAGGTTTTGATCATTGAAGTAAGAGACCGTGTTTGTTATGTTACACCGTACGAAAGTATGTTGAAAATGTAAAGGAGTGGAAGAAATGGAAATATCTGGAGTGTTTGTTGCAATTGTTTTAGCAGTGTTGATCGTTTTAATGTTATTGATCGTCTTTGTTGCTAAGTACCAAACGGCAAAGCCTGACGAAGCATTGATCATTAGTGGTAGTTACTTAGGAAGTAAAAATGTCCATGCCGACGAGAGTAACAATAAAATCAAAATCGTCCGCGGTGGAGGTGCATTCGTACTACCAGTTTTCCAACGTTCGAATCGTATCAGTTTATTATCAAGTAAATTAGACGTATCTACCCCAGAAGTTTATACAGAGCAGGGCGTGCCGGTGATGTGTGATGGTACTTCGATCATCAAGATCGGTTCTTCTGTCGAAGAAATTGCGACAGCAGCGGAACAATTTCTAGGAAAAACGCGAGAAGAACTTGAAAATGAAGCACGTGAAGTATTAGAAGGTCATTTGCGGTCGATCCTAGGTTCGATGACAGTAGAAGAAATTTACCAGAATCGTGACAAATTCAGCCAAAGTGTGCAAGAAGTTGCTTCGGTGGATCTAGCAAAAATGGGATTGATCATTGTTTCGTTCACGATCAAAGAAGTCCGTGATAAAAATGGTTATTTGGATTCTTTAGGGAAACCACGGATTGCTCAAGTCAAACGTGATGCAGATATTGCAGAAGCAGAAGCACTTAAAGAAACGCGTATCAAAAAAGCGGAAGCAGAGAAAGAATCTCAAGCCGCAGAATTACAACGCCAAACAGAGATCGCCGAATCTTTAAAAGAAAAAGAATTGAAATTAGCTGCCTATAAACAGGAACAAGATGTGGCACGAGCAAAAGCTGACCAAGCGTATAATTTAGAAAGTGCCAGAGAACAACAACAAGTAATCGAACAAGAGATGCAAGTAAAAGTCGTCGAACGTCAAAAACAAATCGAATTAGAAGAAAAAGAAATCATTCGTCGTGAAAAACAATACGATTCTGAAGTGAAGAAAAAAGCCGATGCGGATCGTTACGCCAAAGAACAAGAAGCCCAAGCGCAAAAAGTCAAAGAAGTGACTGAGGCAGAAGCAGAACAATTTAGAATCGAAGCCTTAGCCCAAGCCCAAGCCAACCAAACTCGTTTAGCTGGACAAGCCGAGGCAGAAGCCACCTTAGCAAAAGGGAAAGCGGAAGCAGAAGCAAAACAAAAAATTGCAGATGCGTTCAAAGAATACGGAGAAGCCGCTGTGCTTAGCATGGTGATCGAAATGTTGCCTCAACTGATGCGTGAAGCGGCACAACCGCTAGGCAATATCGAAAAAATCTCTGTTGTTGACACAGGTAATTCCTCAGGTGAAGCAGGTGGCGCCAATCGAGTGACAAGCTATGCGACAAACTTGTTGTCGACGACACAAGAAACGTTGAAAGAAACAACTGGATTGGACATCAAAGATATCATTGAGAATCTTTCCACTCGTGGAAATTCTAGACAATTGAATGTCTACGAAGGAACAAATGAACCGAAAGAATAACTTAAGAAAGACTCAAAGGATCATGTCCTTTGAGTCTTTTATTGGTTCGCTATTTATTTTCATTTTGCTCACGGATCTGTGCCTTTACTTCTTCCAGATTTTCAAGTAAAGCCTGCTCTTTTTTTCTTAATTCTTCTAAGTCCTCGACAATCTCTTCTTTTTTTTCAACTTCTGGCGGACGCAAGCAAAAATTGATACCGATAGCAATAAATGTCCCGATAAATGTATCGAAAACCCGCTCAATCGCATAGAAGGCTGACTCTCCTTGAGGGATACTTAAAGAGATCAGCAATAATGTAGCAATAGCAGCAATGATCCCAGAATTATTATTGATACCGTCAGATAAGACAATCACAATGATCACTAAAAGTGGGAGAACGATCAGTTCAACTAAAAAATCATTGTGGAAGTAACTTTTTACAAAAAAATAGAAAATACCTAATCCGCCACCAAGTAGATTGCCAATAATACGCGAGCGACCAAAAGAAAAGGTCGTAGTCAAATCTTGGCGCAAGGAAAAAACAGCAGATAGGGCAGCAATCATTGGAATGCCACGATCAAAGAGATGAAAGATCAAAATACATAAGAAAACGGCTAAAGCACTCTTCATTGTACGCATACCAAGTCGAAAGCGTCCAAATTGCATAGTATACTCTCCTTTACGTTCTTTACAATATCATAACTAAACTTACCATGGATTGCTAGTTTTTCATGAACGAATTTAGTATAATTCAATAAAAAGAAAGGAGCCGATCATGCGTATTGGAATGAGAACGGTAAAAACGGTCATCAGTGTATTTGCTTCCATGTTGGTTGCAAACTACTTTTCCTTATTGTTCTGGCCATCTGCCGGTATTATTGCGTTGTTAAGTGTCGGGAATACTCGTCGCTCCACCTTGATGACTGGGATCTATCGAATCGCTGCATTTATTGTCGCTACACTTATTGCCTTTATGTGTTTTACACTTTTGGGCTATCGAATCATCAGTTTCAGTATCTTTCTATTATTTTTTATTCCAATCGCCGTGCGGTTCAAATTGACAGAAGGAATCGTTGTAAACTCAGTCTTGATCACTCATTATCTTAGTGAACAAAGTATGAGTTGGCAATTGATCACAAACGAAGCAGCCTTGATGATCATTGGTGTAGGATTTGCTTTGTTATCTAATGTCTATATGCCAGATAGTAAAAAACGTTTAAAGGAAAATCAAGTGATCATCGAAGAGCGATTTCGTCTTCTTTTGAAGAACATGGCAGACTTTTTGCTTTCTGGCGAAGCCTACGAAAATCAAGGGTTATGCAAAGAATTACAAGTTTATATTCGAGAAAGCCAGGCATATGCACGGAATCACCAAGAGAATAACTTGCTTAGACAAAATCAATATTATGAAACCTATTTTTCTATGCGACGGGCTCAGATCAATGTGATCCAAGATATGCAAGAAAATTTAGCTTATATCCAGGACCCAGTGCCTTATAGCGACCATATTTACGGCTTGTTGATCTATACAGCTGAGACATTTTCTGAATCAAATGATGGCAAAGAAATATTGACACGGATCGAAGAGGTCTATGGGATGTATCGTCAAATGCCATTGCCGACTACCCGAAGTGAATTTGAAGATCGTGCGGAATTATTTCAGTTTTTACAGTCATTCAAAAGCTTTATTGAAATAAAAGTAGAATTTTCTCAGCAGATGATAGTGGATGCGTAAAGGTGAATAAATAAGACGAAGCGATGAGGTAACCATCCTCTGCTTCGTCTTATTCTTATTCTGTTTATCTGTTACTCTTCCAATGCTCTTGCATATCATCTAAAAGTGCAATCACTTCGGTGGTTAAATACAGGGAACGGTTTGGCAGTTCTCCTTCGATCATTTTTACCATATTTTCAATTTCATAATTCATTGCTTGCGCACGATGGCCACTTTCAATCAGTTCTTTTGTACCATCAGTATAAATGATCTCTGCTTGGTCAGCTCTAGGATAATCATTGATTGAGATATACCCATTTTCAAAAGCAACGATTCCGACTTTTGGCATTTTTGCTTGGAAGGTCAGGCTGATCGTAGCTAGTTCATTTTCTTTATTTTGCAAGATCGTTACAGATTGTTCATCAACACCTGTTTTAAATGGAATCATACGAGAGGCGATGACTTCCGGTTGTGAGCTCAAAAAGAATCGAGCAAATGAAACAGCATAGGTTCCAATATCAAGTAATGCCCCACCTGCTAAATCAGGGTTGAAGAAGCGATTGGTCGGATCAGGTTCTTTGTAACTGCCAAAAGGTGCTTGGATCATCTTTAATGCACCTAACTTACCTGAATCGATCATTGAACGAAGTTGATGATACAAAGGCATGTTGAAAATCGTCATCGCTTCTGCCAAGATCAGCTCTTTTTGTTCCGCTAATTGGATGGCTTGTTGAAGTTCTGCCTTATTCATCGTGATGGCTTTTTCGCATAAGACATGTTTCCCAGCTTCCAAGGCAGGAAGAATGTAGTCGATATGTTGACGATTCGGAACGGCGATATACACGATATCAACTTCAGCATCTTGCAACATATCATGATAATCGCCATACGCTTTTTTGATAGAATGGCGCGTAGCAAAATCCTGTGCTTTTTCCAAAGTTCGTGATGCAACAGCAACCAATTCACTTGATGTTTGATCGAAGTTTTCTGCAAATTCGTTAGCAATCGATCCTAGACCGACAATGCCCCATTGGTATTTTTTCATTTTTCATCTCTCCTTGACGTGATATATTTAATATAAGGGTATTTAGTTGAATACTCTTGGTTTCGCTATTATTATATCAAAAAAAGGACATCCAATCGTTCTGAAGAATTGCTTTCTAAAAAAAGGTGAAAGAAATGTTCTAATAGATGATTTTTTAACTTAACTTAAGTAGAATAAGAAGGAGGAGGAGATTGCGATGCATCAAGTATACGTTGATCTTATTATGAGTGTTTTACTCGAACAATTTGAAACAGAAGAAAATTTCTTAGATACTTATCTATTGGTGGATGAAACAACTTGGCAAGCTTGGAAGCGTGGTGAACAAAACTTACCATCCGAGGCCATGCAAAAAGTGAAAAATCTTTTTACGGACTATGAATGGATGTTGACGCAAAAAATTCTACGTCAAACCATTATTTTCCCTGAAAAAAGAAACGTTGCAGTAGCCGAATATAAGCAAATCAAAACACGTATTGCTCAGAAATGGGTAAGTAGTGGCAGTGCGAATGTAGAGTTGCTCCCTTTAAAAAATGATCAAATTGTCAATGGATATCTTGACTTGAAAGTCAGTATTCAATATGATGAGTGGGGTTATGATGACATTTTGAACTTTCGATTACCAGCAGAAGTTCAAAAGCAAATCGAAGGGGAGAAAATCGAGTTGTTAGATTGGGTAAATGAAAGTCTGGAAGAAACTTACGTTAGTGAGAAAGTGGAACCAGAAAGGGAATGAAAGGATTTTTTACGTGAATAAAATTTTAGGCGTTATCTCAGTCGTGATCATGATTGTTGCGATGGGCTATCTGGTTGTTAGTGAGAGTCGGACGGATACGAAAGCTCAAGCTGATAATTCAAAGACAGAACAAACAAACACGACGAGTGCGACAGAAGAAAGTACAGAAAAAGCAACAAAAAAACCAACCTCTAGTGATTTGCCAGATGTTAAGTTGGATGATTGGTCGCTGGTATTGGTAGGACCTGATCACAAAATCGAGACAGAAATCGATGAAGCTAACCAATTGGCTGCGCTAGATAATGGCTATTTGATCGACAAACGTATTAAGGCTGATTATGAAGAACTGGCTAACGCAGCTAAAGCTGCGGGCTTTCCTTTAGTTATGGTATCGGCTTACCGCTCCGTTGCGACACAACAAGAGGTGTTCGTTCAAAATGTCCAACAGGTGATGAGTAGTCAGGGAGTCACTGAAGAAGAGGCGACCGCGATTACGAAAAAAACTATGACAGAACCGGGTTACAGTGAACACCATACAGGTTTAGCTGTGGATGTGGTCGATGAAACATGGTATAACAATTATCCCAATACTGTATTGGATGAAAAATATGGTGACGAACCAGGTGCGAAATGGCTTGCGGACAATGCCTCTAAATATGGCTTTATTATCCGTTACCCAAAAGGTCGAGAAGATATTACAAAAATCACTTACGAACCTTGGCACTTACGTTATGTAGGCAAAGAAAGTGCAGAATATATCACATCAAACGATTTAACGATGGAGGAGTACTTGGACCAACTAAAAGAAAAGTAGGAATAAGAGATGGCAAAAAATAAATGGAAAAAACAAAGGCGTAAAAATAATCGCTGGTTTGCTGTAGTTTTAGGGAGTATGTTGATCATGATGGCTTTTGTTTTTTCTTTGAGAAGTTTGTCATCGCCCTACTCTACGGAAGCACAGCAACAAGAAACACTGACTCATCAGGAATTTATCAACGCATTAGTTCCACATGCGAAAGAACTACAACAAGGCTATGGCGTTTTGCCAAGTATCATTATTGGGCAAGCCATCCTTGAATCTGATTGGGGCAATAGTACGCTTGCCAGTAAATATAAGAACTTGTTTGGAATCAAAGCGTTCGGGAACGAAGAAAAAGTCAATCTGGAAACAAAAGAATATATCAATGAAGAATGGATCACCATCCAAGGAGACTTTCGAGTCTATTCTTCGTGGGAACAATCAATGGATGACCACACGGCTTTATTTGTCAATGGTGTCGATTGGAATCCTGCATTGTATGCAAATGTGATCACTGCTACCAATTATATTGAAGCAGCTCATGCGTTACAGGCGGCAGGATATGCGACAGATCCGACATATGCTGATAAAATCATACATGTGATTGAAACTTACCAGTTAAATCAATACGATCAATAATCAGAAAAGAACGGAAGTGGACGGATGGCAGATTTATTTGTTCCAGAAATAATGACAGAATTACGTAAGGATATCGTGAGAGTCCCAGAGGTCATTATGGAAGCAAGTGGTATTAAAATTTTTGGCAAGTTGATACGTTCGATTATCTTCACCACGGATATTGCGATCATCAGAAACACCAATGCAAATGCGGTGATCGCAGTTTATCCTTTTACACCCCATCCGGCAATTACGAAAAGCATCATTGAAGCAGCGGATATCCCTGTGTTTTCAGGTGTCGGCGGTGGCTTGACACAGGGGATGCGTTCGGCATATATGAGCCTTTTTGCAGAAGCACAAGGATCATTAGGCGTAGTCTTGAATGGTCCAACACCAGTAGAGACTGTCCATGATGTCTGTCAAGTGGTTGATATACCGGTAATCAGTACAGTCACGTCTAAATACTCGGAAATCGACGAGAAATTGGCAGCAGGCATTACGATCATCAATATCAGTGCGGGAAAAGATACAGCAGATACTGTTCGCTTTTTCCGAGCAAAGTATCCAGAATTACCGATTATTGCGACTGGAGGTCCCACGGAAGAAAGCATCAAAGAAACGATTGAAGCTGGCGCCAATGCGATCACCTACACACCACCTAGTAGCGGAGAGTTATTCAGCCGCAAAATGGACAAGTATCGAAAAATCGAGAAAACAAATTGAGTACCAAACGAAAATAAATATCATTCAACCAACCATAGATAATAGTTACCGATACAATCTTGGCTTTAGCAACCTTTTCCTTTATGGGATAGGTTGCTTTATTTCATAAATACTATTTTGTTTGCTAGGATGAAACCATGAGGTTTATCAAGAATAATCCAAAGATAAATCCTTCATGAGAAAAACAAGAAATATAGTTGTAAGTTTCAGAAACAAGTGTTAGACTGTTTTCATCGTTTAAAAATTAAACTATTTTGTTTCTAAAAATATCATTTATCAATCGAATATCGAACAACTTATATATCGTCATAATAAGGATGACAGTTTCTAGCCAGCACCGTAAATGTTGGACTATAAGTGAAAAAGTAGTGAGACATCTTTTTTGCTTATATATGAGCAGTAGAGATGTTTTTTTCTATGTTGAGTGGCATGAATTTAGCAAGAAAAGGAGTAAATAAAGTGAGAGAATTAGTTGAACGTATCAATAAAGATGGACAAGTCTTGGGTGAAGGCGTGTTGAAAGTAGATAGTTTTGTTACCCATCAGGTAGATCCAGTTTTGATGGAACAAATGGGCCAACGTTTTGCGGAAGTATTTAAAGAACAAGGAATCACTAAAGTGGTGACGATTGAAGCTTCTGGCATCGCCCCCGCTTTATTTGCGGCCAAAGAGCTCGGTGTACCGATGATCTTTGCAAGGAAAGCCAAAAGTTTGACGATGGATGAAGAATTATTGACGGCATCCGTTTATTCATTTACAAAACAAGTAACAAGCACGATATCGATTTCTCGTAAATTCTTGTCTTCTGAAGATAAAGTACTGATTATTGATGACTTTTTAGCCAATGGTCAAGCAGCAAAAGGGTTGATCGAATTGTGTCAACAAGCAGGTGCGAGTGTTGAGGGAATCGGGATCGTCATTGAAAAATCCTTCCAAGACGGTCGTCAACTTCTTGAAGAAATGGGCTTAAAAGTGGTCTCACTTGCCCGCGTTGCATCACTTTCTGATGGTCAAGTAGATTTTCTTGAGGAGGATGCGTAAGCGTGGAGAAAGAAACACAAAATGGAAAAGCAGCTGTCTTAGGGTTACAGCATTTATTAGCGATGTATGCGGGAGCAGTCGCTGTACCGTTATTGATCGGTACGGGGTTAGGATTTAATCAAGAACAAATGACTTATCTGATCTCAATCGATATTTTCATGTGTGGATTAGCAACGCTCTTGCAGTTGACTGTCAACCGCTTTTTCGGGATCGGTTTACCAGTTGTTTTAGGTTGTGCGATCCAAGCAGTTGCCCCGTTGATTTTGATTGGTAGTACAGAAGGTGTCGGTGCAATCTATGGCTCGATTATCGCATCAGGGATTTTTGTTGTGCTAGTTGCTGGTTTCTTTTCAAAGATCAAAAAGCTATTTCCACCGATTGTTACTGGAACAGTGATCACAGTGATTGGCTTGACGTTGATTCCAGTAGCTATCGAAAAAATGGGTGGTGGCAGTGCAACTGCTCCAGGCTTTGGTGATTTGACGAATTTACTATTAGCGTTTGTCACGATCCTACTGATCGTTGGTGTGCAATTATTAGGCAAAGGGTTCATTCGATCGATTGCGGTATTGATCGGTTTGATCGGTGGAAGTATCTTAGCTGCCTTTTTAGGTAGAATCGATTTAGGAGCAATTGGACAAGCCCCTGTTTTTCACGTGCCGCAACCTTTTTACTTTGGGAAACCGACATTTGAAATCTGGTCGATCTTATTGATGATCATCATTTCGATGGTAAGCATGGTAGAATCAACAGGCGTCTATTTTGCCTTAGGAGATATCACTGGAAAAAAAGTTGGAGAAGAGCAACTGAAAAAAGGCTATCGAGCAGAAGGGTTAGCCGTCATCTTAGGTGGTATTTTTAACACATTTCCTTATACAGGCTTTTCACAAAATGTCGGATTGGTACAACTTTCAGGAATCAAAACAAGAAAACCAATTTACTTTTCCGCTTTCTTTTTGATCATCTTGGGTTTATTCCCTAAAATCGGCGCAGTGGCTCAAATCATACCTGAACCAGTTCTTGGTGGCGGGATGTTGGTCATGTTTGGAATGGTGGCGATCCAGGGAATCCGGATGTTGTTAGAAGTAGATTTTACAAATGACAAAAATTTATTGATTGCTGCAGTGTCGATTGGTTTTGGTTTAGGCTTCAATCTGATGCCCGAATTATTCAGCCAGTTACCTGAAACAGTTCAAATGTTCACAGGAAACGGGATCGTTATGAGCAGTATCACAGCAATTGTTTTGAACTTAGTTTTTAACGGACTAAAACAAGACGAGAGAATCATTAAAGAAGCATTGAAGTAATAATATAGATCACTTCTATAAATCATAGCTAGTAACTTAATAGGGTAGAGACTTTTTTAGCTTACAGAAATAAGGCACCATCCACGAGATTTGTTTTTCAAATTTTTGTGGATGGTGCCTTATTTTCGAAAAGATTACTTTTGTTCCTGCCTTTTGTTTGGTTTTAGGTGGTGCGAGAAGACGAATGACCCAGACGAATTTTTTATTTGTAGCATAGTCATGAACAGATTCTCCCTACTTTTGGATACATGAAGAAAAAGTGTGATATCCTTAAAAAAAAACAAATGATTTGGATCAGAAAAACTTGATTTCAACAAGTAAAAGTCAATTTGTTAAAGACGAACAATAAGCCTTTTTATCTATTTTTCATTCGAATTTATCTTGATTTACAGTGGGGCGATTGATAAAATATAAGTGAATACGAATCGAGAGGAGAAACGAATGGCTGCAAAAATTTCTGTAATAATGGGGAGTATCTCGGATTGGGAAACAATGAAACATGCGTGTGAGATCATTGAAGAATTTGGCGTTTCTTTTGAAAAGAAAGTAGTTTCAGCACATCGAACACCAGATTTGATGTTTTCATATGCAGAAGAAGCTCGAGAAAAAGGTATAAAAGTGATTATTGCAGGTGCGGGAGGAGCAGCTCATTTACCAGGGATGGTTGCTGCAAAGACGACATTACCGGTTATTGGTGTTCCTGTTCAAAGCCGAACATTGAACGGATTGGATTCTTTGCTATCCATTGTCCAAATGCCAGGCGGCGTGCCTGTGGCGACGACAGCGATTGGAAAAGCAGGCGCAATTAATGCTGGTCTACTTGCGATACAGATGCTTTCAATGTATGATTTAGAGTTGGAGGCTGCATTAGCGAAACGACGCGCAATGTCGGTTGAATCTGTAATAGAAAGTAGTGATCAACTTGGTTAAACCATTATTACCAGGCTCGACGATCGGAATCGTCGGTGGTGGACAGTTAGGTCGCATGATGGCGATCAGTGCAAAAGAAATGGGCTTCAAAGTCGGTGTACTTGATCCGATGAATGATTGCCCGGCTGCTCAAGTAGCGGACTGGCACATTGAAAGTTCCTACGATGATACGTTTGCTTTAGAAGAACTTGCAAGACGAACTGAGGTCATCACCTACGAATTTGAGAATGTGAGTGTGGAAGCACTGAATGCGATTTTGCCGATGTCATTTATTCCTCAAGGAACAGATTTATTGGCAATCACGCAAGATCGTCTACTAGAGAAATCATTTTTAGAAACAAATAACATCGTGATCGCTCCACATGCAACGATCGTCAGTCCTACAGATATCCAAGATGCAATCGATGGTATCGGTTATCCTTGTGTCTTGAAAACAACTCGAGGCGGGTATGACGGTAAGGGGCAATATGTACTGAAGAGTCGAGCAGACTTAGCTCCTGCGATGGATCTTTTAAGAGAAGGAACTTGCGTATTAGAAGCTTGGATCCCATTTGAAAAAGAACTATCGATCATGGTCGCAGGCAATGGGCAAGGGCAATATACGACATTCCCTGTTGTTGAAAATATCCACCGTAATAATATTCTCCATGAAACGATTGCGCCAGCAACTGTTTCAGCGGATGTGATCGAAGAGGCAGAAAGAATTGCTAAAGTGATTGCTGAAGCAGTGAGTTTGTCCGGTGTACTGGGCGTCGAAATGTTCTTGACGAAGACTGGTGGATTGTATGTGAATGAATTGGCACCACGTCCACACAATTCAGGCCATTACACCTTAGAAGCATGCGGAATGACACAATTCGATGCGCATATCCGTGGGATTTGCGGTTGGCCTTTACCTAAAAAAGTCCCATTGTTAAGTGATGCAGTCATGGTCAACGTTTTAGGTGAGCAACTCTTAGAAAGTTACAATTTGATTGCGAAAAAACAAGATTGGAAATTCCATTTCTATGGCAAGAAACAAGCGAAAAAAGGTCGTAAGATGGGACACATCACGATTTTGACAGAAGATATCGAGTCGACATTGAAAGAAATCGAAAAAACGAATATTTGGGATTAAAGGAGAATAGTTGATGTTAGAACGTTATACACGACCTGAAATGGGCAATATTTGGACAGAGCAAAATAAATATCAAGCATGGTTAGAAGTAGAAATACTTGCAGATGAAGCATGGGCAGAATTAGGAGAAATACCTAAGGAAGATGTAGCGAAAATTCGTGAACACGCGTCTTTTGATATCGCTCGTATTTTAGAGATCGAGCAAGCGACACGCCACGATGTCGTTGCTTTTACTCGAGCAGTTTCGGAAACACTTGGCGACGAAAGTAAATGGGTCCATTATGGATTAACAAGTACAGATGTGGTTGATACAGCTTATGGTTACCAAATCAAACAAGCAAATGACATTTTGCGTGAAGATTTGAAACGATTCACAGCGATCATTGGTGAAAAAGCCAAAGAGCATAAGTATACAGTCATGATGGGACGCACGCATGGTGTGCATGCTGAGCCAACGACTTTCGGCCTAAAATTAGCTACTTGGTATTCTGAGATGAAACGAAACATCGAACGTTTTGAACATGCAGCAAAAGGCGTAGAAGCAGGAAAAATCTCCGGTGCTGTTGGTACGTTTGCGAATATCCCTCCGTTCATTGAAGAATACGTGTGTGAAAAATTAGGCATCCGTCCGCAAGAAGTATCCACGCAAGTCTTACCACGTGATCTACATGCCGAATATTTTGCGACGATGTCATTGATTGCGACCAGTATCGAACGCTTTGCGACTGAGATTCGTGGACTTCAAAAATCTGAAACACGAGAAGTCGAAGAATTTTTTGCCAAAGGACAAAAAGGCTCATCTGCTATGCCACATAAACGTAATCCGATCGGTTCAGAAAATATGGCTGGCTTAGCGCGAGTGATCCGTGGGCATATGATTACCGCTTATGAAAATGTTTCATTATGGCACGAAAGAGATATCTCCCATTCTTCTGCAGAACGGATCATTCTGCCTGATACAACGATCCTACTTGATTACATGTTGAACCGCTTCGGCAATATCGTTAAAAATCTAACGGTATTCCCAGAAAACATGAAACGTAACATGGATGCGACATTTGGCTTGATCTATAGCCAACGTGTTATGTTGAAATTGATCGATAAAGGGATGACAAGAGAAGAAGCCTATGATCTTGTTCAACCTAAGACAGCGTATGCTTGGGATAACCAAGTGTCCTTCCGTCCGTTACTTGAAGAAGACGAAGCAATCACTTCTGTTTTGACACCAGAAGAAATCGCTGAAGCATTTGATTACAACCACCATATGAAAAATGTGGATGTCATTTTTGAACGTGTCGGTTTAGCATAAACTACTCAGCAAGAATGTAGGTTAACAATGTTTCTCGATTGATCGAGGAAAAGACGAACAATCACTAGCTAGAACTATTTTTTTTAATGAAAGAAAAAAAGAACATCCTTCAGACTAACTTCTGAGGGATGTTCTTTTTTGTTTTAAGCATAAGCCATTTGATGCCCCAAATTGAAATGTTGGGAATGTAGAAGATTCAATAGTGTTTCAACAAATGTATAGCCAAATTCTTGTTGATCGAAGGTCACGAGCAAGCGGTAATGATGCTTGAATAGCTTTTGCTCATGGATTTGTTTGATCACTAGTTCATGGTTGTTTTGGGTTAAGTAATGGAATGTTCGTTTTCGACACTCCGATTGTCGTTTTGCTGCACGACGAAGTTTTCTAAATGTATAAAAACTTCGATCCTTCATGCAGGCATCAACATCTTTGATAGCAAGCAGATCATTGTACAAGCGTGATTTTTCTTCAACAGATAAATCGAGTAAAAAGCGTTGGGCAGACATACTTGGATCTTCCATTTAGTTACCTCCTTGAAACCTCTAACTGTTTTCTTTAAATCTACTATATCACCAATTAATAAATGTGTAAACGCTTCTTAGCGAAGAACAACTTTTCTTAATAAAAGTACGAAAGACGAACATTAAGTGTTTTTAATGGTTGAAATGTACACTTTTGTATTGATTTGATTCCTGACCCTTGGTAAAATTCAAAGTGAAAAGACGAACAAATAATGTATGTTTGTAAAACAACGTTAATAAACAAGGAGTCGTAGACATGGAAAAACAGAATTTGCTCTATGAAGGAAAAGCAAAAAGAATGTTTAACACGAATGATGAAACTGTCTTATGGGTGGAGTATTTAGACCAAGTGACTGCCCTCAACGGTGGAATGAAAGACCAGATGCAAGGAAAAGCAGAATTGAACAATCAAATCACAAGTGCTATTTTTGAATACTTATCGAATCAAGGAATAAAAAATCATTTTCTTGAGAAATTGTCAAAAACCGAACAATTGATAAAAAAACGGTCGATCATTCCCTTAGAAGTGGTCGTCAGAAATATTTCAGCTGGAAGTTTTTCAAAACGCCTAGGAGTAGAAGAAGGGCAAGTGCTACCGTCACCAATCGTTGAATTTTACTACAAAAAAGATGAATTAGATGATCCATTCATCAATGATTCACATATTGCTTTCTTAAAGCTAGCAACTCCAGAAGAGATCGCCGAACTAAAAAAACAAGCGTTACTCCTCAATGAACAGCTGATCAAACTATTCAAAAAGATCGATTTACAATTAGTCGATTTTAAAGTGGAATTTGGCCGAACGGATATAGGAGAAATCGAATTAGCAGATGAGATTTCCCCGGATACCTGTCGCTTATGGGATATTGCTACAAACAAACATATGGATAAAGATGTCTACCGGCGAAAGATTGGCAACATCATTCCTGTATATCAAGAAGTGCTCGATCGTTTAAATCAATTATCACTCGAAAATAAAGGAGAATAAATCATGTATTTTGTAAAAGTGTACGTAACATATAAAGACTCAGTATTAGACCCACAAGGAGAGGCAGTTAAAAATGCGGTACATCGTTTAGGCTACGACAACATTGAAGATATTCGTATCGGAAAGTATTTTGAGATCCAAGTCTCTGCAATTGAAGAAGAAGTAGAAGCAACGATCGAAGCGATTTGCGATCGTTTATTAGCAAATGTCAATATGGAAACGTATCGTTATGAAATCAACAAAATGGAGGAAGTTTAGCATGAAATTTGCCGTGATTGTTTTTCCTGGATCGAATTGTGATGCGGACTTGCTTTGGGCGATCCGTGATGTGATGGGCGCAGAAGCAGACTATGTTCGTTATGACGAATCTTCTCTTGAAGGGTATGACGGAGTATTGATCCCTGGCGGCTTTTCTTACGGGGATTACTTACGTTGTGGAGCGATTGCTCGTTTTTCAACAATCATGGATGAAGTGATTCGTTTTGCGGAAGAAGGAAAACCTGTTTTTGGTACATGTAATGGATTCCAAGTGTTGACGGAGGCTGGATTGTTACCAGGCGTATTAAGAAGAAATGATTCACTGCGTTTCATCTGTAAGTCAGCGTCATTGAAAGTCAACAATCAAACATCTTTTACTTCAGAGTACGACAAAAATGAGGTGATCCAGTTGCCGGTGGCCCATGGAGAAGGCAATTATTTTTGTGACGAAGAGACGCTTCAAGAACTGATTGACAACAACCAAATCGTATTTACCTACGAGGGAGAAAATATCAACGGCAGTGTGGCCAACATTGCAGGGATTACAAACAAAGCAGGAAATGTGTTAGGGATGATGCCCCACCCAGAACGAGCAATGGAAGCATTACTTGGCTCAGAGGATGGCAAACGTTTCTTCGCTTCGCTATTGAAGAATTTCGGAAAGGTGACTGCATAAATGAAAACAATGATGGAGCCAACTGCATTAGAAATCAAAGAACAAAAGATTTATACGCAATGGGGACTAACGGATGAAGAATACCGGATGATCGAAGAAGACATCTTAGGTAGGATGCCTAATTATACGGAGACCGGTTTGTTCTCAGTCATGTGGAGTGAACACTGTTCTTACAAAAATTCCAAGCCGATCTTGAGAAAATTCCCAACAAGTGGGCCGAATGTCTTACAAGGGCCTGGTGAAGGTGCGGGCATCGTTGATATTGGAGACGGACAAGCAGTGGTTTTTAAAGCAGAAAGCCACAATCATCCTTCGGCAGTCGAACCTTATGAAGGCGCAGCAACAGGTGTTGGGGGTATTATTCGTGATATTTTCAGTATGGGTGCACGTCCGATTGCTCTACTTGATTCACTGCGTTTTGGTGAATTAGATAATCCTCGTACAAAATACCTTTTAGAAGAAGTTGTTGCTGGTATCGGAGGGTATGGTAATTGTATCGGCGTACCAACGGTTGGTGGTGAGATCGCCTTTGATCCTTGTTATGAAGGAAATCCATTGGTCAATGCGATGTGTGTCGGGTTGATCGACCATAAAGATATCCAAAAAGGACAAGCATCAGGTGTGGGCAATTCGATCATGTATGTGGGTGCTAAGACAGGTCGGGATGGTATCCACGGTGCGACATTTGCCTCCGAAGAATTTAGTCAAGAAGAAGAACAACAACGTTCAGCAGTCCAAGTTGGCGATCCTTTTATGGAAAAATTATTGTTAGAAGCTTGTTTGGAATTGATTTTTGACCACTCAGACATTCTTATCGGTATCCAAGATATGGGTGCGGCAGGACTTGTTTCATCTAGTTCAGAAATGGCTTCAAAAGCAGGCTCTGGTTTGGTATTGACCTTGGACGATGTACCTCAGCGTGAATCACAGATGACCCCTTATGAAATGATGTTGTCTGAATCACAAGAACGGATGTTGATCTGTGTGAAGGCAGGATCAGAAGCGCGCGTCCAAGAACTATTCCAAAAATACGATTTAGATGCGGTGACGATCGGAAAAGTAACAGATGATGGTCAGTACCGTTTGTATCATCATGGAAAAGAAGTAGCTAATCTTCCGGTAGATGCCTTAGCAGAAGATGCGCCTGTCTACCAGAAAGAAATGGTTGAACCAGAACGGATGGCAAAATTCCGTGAATTAGGGCAATATCAACCAGTGATCGATGACCCAAATAACGTGTTGCTAGATTTATTGCAACAACCAACGATTGCTTCAAAACGTTCGATCTATGAAACTTACGATTCTCGTGTCCAAACGAATACAGTCGTTGCTCCGGGTAGTGATGCCGCAGTCTTACGTATTCGTGGCACGAAAAAAGCGTTAGCGATGACGACGGATTGTAATGCTCGTTATATTTATCTAGATCCAGAAATTGGTGGTCAGATCGCTGTTGCGGAAGCAGCAAGAAATATCGTCGCGAGTGGTGGACAACCGTTAGCGATCACGGATTGTTTGAACTATGGTTCTCCAGATAAACCAGAAGTATTCTGGGAATTAGCGTACTCAGCTGATGGGATTGCCAAAGCATGTGAAATGTTGGAAACACCCGTGATCTCAGGAAATGTTTCTTTATATAACGAGACAGATGGCCAAGCGATCTATCCAACGCCGATGATCGGTATGGTCGGATTGATCGAAGCGCACGAACATATCACTACCCAAGAGTTCAAACAAGCGGGAGATTTGATCTATGTGATCGGCCAGACGTTTGCAGACTTTAACGGCAGTGAATTACAAAAGATGCAGCTTGGCAGGATCGAAGGAATGGTGGAGCATTTTGATCTAACCACCGAAAAAGAAAACCAAACCTTGGTGTTAGAAGCAATCAAAGCTGGACTGATCCAAAGTGCGCATGACTGTGCAGAAGGTGGGTTAGCGGTAGCTATCGCTGAATCAGCGTTTACAAATGGATTTGGGGTATCAACGACAATTGATCTGCCAGTTGCTCATCTGTTTTCTGAAACACAATCACGTTTTGTCGTATCAGTAACAAGAGAAAACAAACAAGCATTTGAAAAACTAGCTGGTGATCGTGTGACATTTCTTGGTCACGTGACGGAAGAAAAACAATTAGTGGTACAAGCAAATGATGGAAGAGTTGACTTGGCAGTCGCTTCGGCGAAACAGTCTTGGGAGGAAGCGATCGAATGTCTTATGAAGTAAGAAGCATCAATGAAGAATGTGGAGTGTTCGGTGTTTGGGGACATCCTCAAGCTGCCAATGTCACTTACTTTGGTTTGCATAGTTTGCAGCATCGTGGGCAAGAAGGCGCTGGCATCGTATCGAATGATGACGGGAAATTATATGGTCACCGTGATCTTGGGCTTCTTTCGGAGGTATTCAAAGATCCAAGAAAACTAGCAGCTTTATCTGGACAAGCAGCGATCGGTCACGTTCGCTATGCTACTGCGGGCAATGGCAGTGTAGATAATATCCAACCTTTTTTATTCAAATTTTACGATCAATCGATTGGGTTGGCTCATAACGGCAATCTGACGAATGCTCGCTCTTTGCGGACGTCTTTAGAAAAAGATGGTGCTATCTTTCATTCAAATTCAGATACAGAGATCTTGATGCATTTGATCCGTCGTAGTAACGAAGAAACATTTTTAGACAGATTAAAGGAAGCCTTAGCTGAGGTAAAAGGCGGGTTTGCCTACTTATTACTGACAGAAGACGCCATGGTTGCGGCACTGGACCCTAATGGTTTTCGCCCATTAGCCATTGGTCAAATGAAAAATGGCGCATATGTCATTACTTCTGAAACCTGTGCGCTGGAAGGGATCGGTGCGCGCTTCGTACGTGATGTCTTGCCAGGAGAAATCGTCATCATCAATGATGATGGCTATACGATCGAACAATACACGACAGATACTCAACTGGCGATTTGTTCGATGGAATATATTTACTTTGCACGTCCGGATTCTGATATTGCAGGGATCAATGTGCATACAGCACGCAAAAATATGGGGAGACGTTTAGCGGCTGAAGCGCCGATCGAAGCAGATATGGTGGTTGGTGTGCCGAATTCTTCGTTGTCAGCAGCCAGTGGGTATGCGGAAGCAAGTGGAATCCCTTATGAGATCGGCTTGGTGAAAAATCAATACGTGGCGCGTACGTTCATTCAACCAACGCCAGAATTAAGAGAACAAGGTGTGCGAATGAAACTTTCAGCGGTTCGAGGAGTTGTTGAAGGAAAAAAAATCATTATGGTCGATGATTCGATCGTTCGCGGCACTACAAGCCGAAGAATCGTCAATCTATTAAAAGAAGCCGGAGCAAAGGAAGTCCATGTACGAATTGCATCTCCACCATTGAAATATCCATGTTTTTATGGGATCGACATCCAAACGAGGAAAGAACTGATCGCAGCGAATCATTCAATCGAAGAAATCAGAGAATGTATCGGTGCAGATTCGTTGGATTTCTTGAGTGAAGAAGGTTTGATTGGCGCAATCGGCCTACAAAAAGATGCCCCTTATTCAGGGTTATGTATGGCTTATTTCAACGGCGATTATCCGACACCGCTATATGACTACGAAGAAAAATACCAAGAATCTTTAAAAGAAAAAGTATCATTTTTTTAAACGGAGCAAATGAAAGGAGCAAGTAATCAAATGAGTAATGCTTATGCAAAAGCGGGTGTGGACGTAGAAGCGGGTTATGAAGTCGTGGATCGCATCAAAAAACATGTGAAGAAAACAGAAAGAATCGGTGTGATGGGGGCATTAGGAGGATTTGGTGGTTGCTTTGACCTTAGTGGATTCCAATTAAAAGAACCTGTCTTAGTTTCCGGAACAGACGGTGTAGGTACTAAGTTAGCTGTAGCTATCGCCGCAGATCGCCATGAAACGATCGGTATCGATTGTGTCGCGATGTGTGTCAATGATATTTTGGCACAAGGGGCAGAACCTTTATACTTTTTAGATTATTTGGCAACAGGTAAAAATGATCCAGAACGTTTAGAAAAAGTCGTAGCAGGCGTTGCCGCTGGCTGTGTTTCAGCAAACATGGCATTGATCGGTGGCGAAACAGCAGAAATGCCAGGCATGTATCAAGGGGACGATTATGATCTGGCAGGCTTTGCGGTAGGGATCGCGGAAAAAGCGCAATTGATTACTGGTCAATCGATCACAACAGGTGATATCTTGCTAGGTTTGCCTTCTAGTGGCATCCATTCCAATGGGTACTCTTTGGTTCGTAAAATTTTTTTTGAACAGCATGGTTTTTCATTAGAAGAAACGATCGAAGGGTTGGATTCCTCTTTGGCAGATGTGTTGCTTGAACCAACAAAAATCTATGTTTCGACTTTATTGCCATTAGTCAAAGAAGAGAAGATCAAAGGTGCCGCACATATTACAGGTGGTGGATTTATTGAGAATATTCCACGGATGTTGCCAGAAAACGTTGCTGCCAGCATCGATCTAGGCACTTGGCCAGTTTTACCGGTCTTCGATTGTTTACAAAAGTATGGGGAAATCCCTGCACATGAAATGTATGAGATCTTTAACATGGGCATTGGAATGGTCATTGCAGTTGCTCCTGAACATGCGAGTGAAATCATTGATCAAATCCGTAAATCTGGCGAAGAAGTCTATCAAATCGGGCAAGTCGTACCTTTTGAGGAGCAAAAAGTCGTGATCGCAGAGGGGAAAAAATGAAGATTGCCGTCTTTGCTTCAGGAAATGGCAGTAACTTTCAAGCGCTGGTCGATTATTTTAAAAAGAACCGACTTTCTGCGACATTCGAGTGGTTGTTTTGTGATCAGCCACATGCCTATGTTTTACAACGGGCAAAAAAAGCGCAAGTTCCGAGTACCTGTTTTTCACCGAAAGAGTTTGCATCAAAAACGGAGTACGAACAAGCGATCCTTGAAGAATTAGCAAACCGAGAGATTGATTTGATCGTACTGGCAGGCTATATGCGAATCGTTGGTGAAGGGTTACTGTCTGTTTACGAAAATAAAATGATCAATATCCATCCTTCGTTATTACCAAATTTTCCAGGTCTTCATGGGATTCGCGATGCTTTTGAAGCAGGCGTGGAAGAAACAGGTGTGACTGTCCATTATATCGATCGTGGTGTGGATACTGGACCGATCATTCGTCAGGAAAAAGTAGTAATCGAAAAAGAAGATACATTAGCTACATTGGAACAAAAAATCCATCAAATCGAACATCAGATCTTTCCAGAAGTAATCGCAAAAATAGTAAATATGGGAGATGTAAACAAATGACAAGAGCGTTAATAAGTGTTTCAGATAAGACTGGGGTCATTGACTTTGCGAAAGGACTGCGTGCTGCCGGTATAGAGATCATTTCCACAGGCGGAACAAAAACTGCTTTAGAAGAAGCGGGAATCGAAACTATCTCCATTGAAGAAGTAACTGGTTTTCCTGAAATGATGGATGGTCGAGTAAAAACCTTACATCCGAAAATCCACGGAGGATTATTAGGGCGTCGAGATAGTGAAAGCCATATGGAGGCAATGGAAAAAGAAGCCATCCAACCAATCGATATTGTCTGTGTCAACCTTTATCCATTCAAGGAAACGATCTTAAAACCAGAAACGACCGAAGCAGATGCGATCGAAAATATTGATATCGGTGGGCCGAGTATGTTGCGAAGTGCTGCAAAAAACCATGCCTTTGTAACAGCCATCGTTGATCCCCTTGATTATGCGATCGTCTTAGCAGAAATCCAGCAAGAAGGTTACACGACTCTTGCGACGCGCAGAAAACTAGCAGCAAAAGTTTTCCGTCATACGGCGGCTTATGATGCCTTGATCGGACAATATCTCACAGAGGCAGTGGGTGAGAAAGAACCTGAGAATCTAACACTTACCTACACGCGTAAACAAGACCTTCGTTATGGTGAGAATAGCCATCAAGAAGCAGCGTTTTATCAAGCGGCATTACCATCGAGCTACTCGATTGCGTGTGCGGAACAATTGCACGGTAAGGAACTTTCTTTCAATAATATTCGTGATGCGGATGCTGCGTTACGTATCATGAGAGAGTTCACGGAACCAACGGTCGTTGCGCTAAAACATATGAACCCATGTGGTATCGGAAGTGGCGAGACGATTTTCTCTGCGTGGGAAGCAGCTTATGCTGCTGATCCGGTATCGATCTTTGGCGGTATTATCGTATTGAATCGGGAAGTCGATTTGGTTAGTGCACAAGCAATGACCCAATTATTTTTAGAAATCATTATCGCTCCTAGTTACAGTGAAGAGGCGCTAGCTGTACTGAAAACAAAGAAAAATCTCCGTCTGTTGCAAGTCGATTTCTCAAATGTGGAGGGAAATGCTAACGAAATGGTCTCTGTCTTAGGAGGTTTACTGATCCAACAAGATGATCGTGCAATGGAAGAACCCGAAAGTTGGACCGTAGTCACCGATCGTCAACCCACAAAAGAAGAGCAAGCAGCGATGGCTTTTGCTTGGAAAGCAGTCAAACATGTGAAATCAAATGCGATCGTCGTTGCAAATCAACAGCAAACCCTCGGTATTGGTGCCGGTCAAATGAATCGTGTGGGTTCGGTCAAGCTTGCAATCGAACAAGCTGGTGCTAAAGCCGGAACAGCTGCGCTTGCAAGTGATGCTTACTTCCCGATGGATGACTCTGTCGAATACGCTGCGAATCATGGTATCAAAGCAATCATCCAACCAGGAGGAAGTATCAAAGATCAAGCCTCAATCGATATGGCAAATAAGCATGGTATCACAATGGTATTTACCGGCGTGCGTCATTTTAGACATTAAGAAGGAGCGAATAAAATGAAATGTTTAGTGATTGGCTCGGGCGGACGAGAACATGCAATCAGTAAAAAACTTGCAGCTAGTCCGTTAGTCGAAGCGGTGTATTGCGCACCTGGAAATGCAGGGATGAAAAAAGATGGGATTCGTTTGGTAAATCTTGCTGAAACAGAACATGAAGGATTGATCGAGTTTGTTCGATCTGAAGGAATCGCCTGGACATTTGTAGGTCCAGAGATCCCTCTACTCAATGGGATCGTTGATGATTTTCAAGCGGAAGGATTAGCGATTTTTGGTCCAACTAAAGCAGCTGCCTTGATTGAAGGTTCAAAAAGCTTTGCCAAAGAGTTAATGGCACGTCAAGGTATTCCTACGGCAGAGTCACAAACGTTTAGCCGTTTTGCTGAAGCAAGAAAATATATTGAAGCGAAAGGCGCACCGATCGTTATCAAAGCAGACGGATTAGCTGCTGGTAAAGGGGTCGTTGTGGCAGAAACCATCGAAGCCGCTGTCGAAGCCGCTTCAGAGATGCTAGAACATAATCGATTTGGTGCTAGTGGGCAACAAATCGTTGTGGAAGAGTTCTTGTCTGGTGAAGAGTTCTCTTTACTTGCTTTTGTCCGAGATACAGAAGTTTATCCCATGGTGATCTCGCAAGATCACAAACGAGCGTATAATGGTGATAGAGGTCCAAATACCGGTGGAATGGGTGCCTATACACCTGTGCCACAAATCCCTCAAACCATGGTTGATCAAGCTGTCGAAGAGGTGCTGAAACCCGCAGTGCGAGGAATGAAAGAGCTAGGACGTCCATTTACTGGTATTTTATATGCAGGGTTAATTGCCACAGCAGAAGGACCAAAAGTAATCGAGTTCAATGCTCGGTTTGGTGACCCTGAAACGCAAGTCGTCTTGCCGCGACTCAAAAGTGATCTAGCAGAAATCATTGACCGTCTATTATCAGGAAAGGCAGTCGAGTTAACATGGGAGTCAGAAGGGTTTTGCTTAGGGGTAGTCGTTGCTGCGGAAGGTTATCCAGAAAACTACCAAAAAGGCGCCTTACTTCCAGATTTTTCAACTGATCCAGATGTGTCCATCTATTATGCCGGAGTAGAGGAACGAGCAGAAGAATTGGTAGGTGCAGGAGGACGGATCTATTTGGTGGAGGCTAGTGGTCAGACAATCGAGGAAGCGCAAGAAAAAATATACTCGGTTTTAAAAGTCAAGAATACTGATCATACATTCTATCGGACGGATGTCGGCTCAAAAGCCTTGGTACAAAAGTAAAATCTAAATAAAGAAATAAAACTATTTTTTGCTGAATAGGAAAAATAGTTTTATTTTTTTTGAAGCCTTTTCATGGTGATTATGGTAAAATCGAGTTGGTAAGAAAGGATGAGATTTGATGAAAAAGATTCGTTTAGGGACTTCTGACCAGCTCGTATCCTCCGTCATTTTAGGTTGTATGCGGTTGAATGGTTCTGAGCAACCTGAAAAAGTGATTGAAACAGCTTTTGAAAATGGCATCAACTTTTTTGACCATGCGGATATTTACGGTGGTGGGGACTGTGAAACAATTTTTGCTCAAGCGTTAGCAAAAACTTCGCTAAAACGTGATGAATTATTTATCCAAACGAAATGCGGGATCGTACCAGGAAAGATGTTTGATTTCTCAAAAAAACACATCATTCAATCGGTTGAAGATAGCTTGCGTCGATTAGATATGGAATACGTTGATGCCTTGTTACTTCATCGTCCAGACACGCTCGTTGAACCCGAAGAAGTGGCGGAAGCGTTTGATGAGTTGGAACAATCTGGCAAGGTTCGTTTCTTTGGTGTGAGCAATCAAAAGCCAATGCAGATCGAGTTATTGAAAAAATATGTGAAACAGCCGTTACTGGCAAATCAATTACAGTTTGGTCTGAAACATTCCGAAATGATCGATCAGGGAATCCATGTGAACATGACGGATCAAGCAAGTATTGACCATGATGGCAGTATCCTAGATTATTCTCGTTTGCATGAGATGACAATCCAAGCGTGGTCGCCTTATCAATATGGCTTCTTTGAAGGTGTATTCATTGGAAATGAAAAATTCCCGGAATTGAATCAGTCGTTAAACGAACTGGCAGAAAAATATCAGACGACACCAACCGGTTTAGCTTCAGCATGGATCTTACGTCATCCTGCAAATATGCAAGTGATCGCTGGAACGATGAATCTGACAAGGATTGAAGAAATCGCGAAAGCATCAATGATCGATATGACACGAGAAGATTGGTATGCATTGTATCGTGCTGCTGGCAACATTTTGCCATAAAATAAAAGATATCGTTAGCCGACTCTCTGTTTTTTATGAGAAAGAGAGTCGGTTTTTACAAAAATAGAAAAACGATGAACAGTATCGAAGAAAAGAGGAGAATCAATGGATAAACAGTTAAGGAAACTATTACAAGATGAGAGAAAATACTTATACGCCGATTTTAGTACATTACATAAAACGCAACAAAAACTATATAATGAAATCATCAAAGAACAAAATAACTTATTGAATAAATTTCCTGAAAATGGAACACAAGCAAAAAAACTTATCGACCCAATCAATTCTTATGAAAATAAGATCGAAATGTGGGTAGCCAACGCCATGCGGATGGAAAAAATGGAGAAGCATATCCAATCTATTCGATTAAAACTACATGCGGGCTTTTCTCAGCCAAGCAAGGCTTTCGAAAGAATGGGCTATCAGGAAAATTCGGCAAGAATCATGCTTGAAAAACGAAATGAACAGTTTTATCCCAAGGTGTTTCAACAATTGATTTCAAATATTACTTCCTTCCTTGGTCAGAATGTCACTTTCGCCCGTGGTGAAGCAAAGATTCCGCAATCGGTTGATCTAAACCTAAGTAAAAAAACGTTACAAACACGTAAAGATCGTTTGTCAGCTGAATTTAAAGTACTACATAAAGAATCAAATGAATGGAAAAATGATTTGAAAACCTTAACGAAACAAGTGTTGAAGCATCGTGAAGATTTAGAAAATCCTGATTTTCGAATGGATTTTAAAAGAGGCTTGGAATCGCATCATTCCATTGAACATATTGCAGGACCCGTCATCAATTCGATCGAATCACTACATTCAAGTATGTTGAATTACGCAGAAAGTTTGATCCATTTAAATAAAAAAGAGGGAGAACTTTTTGAGACCAGAGCGCAAATCAACGGGAAAGAGCAGTATGTCAATGGGAGTCATACGCTGAAAAGCTTGAATTACCAGCGTGGTCAGGCACTAACTGATCTAAAAGCAATAAGCAAAGAATATTATACTCCTAAAGTGCTGTCAGCGATCGATTATGTACGTGGTCTAGGTGCAGGAGTACTAAGAACAGTTGATGTAGATAAGCATGTACAGACGGACAGAAAACTCCAACAAGTATCTCAGCTAAAAGCACAAGGCTCTTTCGCCGACCGTGCGAATCGTGCGAAAAAAATGGCGGGAGATTTCCAACAAAATCGCCCAACAACAAGCAACCACGAAAAAAGTCGTTAGGAATCATTGTGATTTCACAAACAAATAAGTAAAGTAAAATCAAAAAAAGCGAACATTTTTTTAACGTTCGCTTTTTTTGTACGAAAACTTAATTAAAGGTAAAGTGAAACTTTTTTATAACAAAAAAGCTTGATTTTTTATTGAAATTACGTTAAATTACTTGAGGTGCTAAAAATAAGCACGTAAAAAGCAGATAATGTTCGTGTTTTTTGCGAATATGAAATCGAGAGGACGATATGATGAAAGTATTTGATTACGAAGATATTCAACTGATTCCTAATAAATGTATCGTAAACAGCCGTTCAGAATGTGATACAACTGTGACATTAGGTTCACATACATTTAAAATGCCGGTTGTACCAGCAAATATGCAAACGATCATTGATGAAACGATTGCGGAATTTTTAGCTGAAAATGGTTATTTCTATATCATGCATCGTTTTGAAGAAGAAGCAAGAATCCCATTTATCGAAAAAATGAAAGCAAGAAATTTAATTTCTTCTATTAGTGTAGGCGTGAAAAAGGACGAGTATGCTTTTGTAGAAGAATTAGCAGAAAAATCGCTTGTACCAGATTATATTACAATTGATATTGCCCATGGACATTCAAATGCTGTGATCGCGATGATCCAGCATATCAAAAAGCATTTACCAGATACGTTTGTCATTGCGGGGAACGTAGGGACGCCAGAAGCCGTTCGAGAATTGGAAAACGCTGGAGCAGATGCAACGAAAGTCGGCATTGGCCCAGGAAAAGTATGTATCACAAAAATCAAAACTGGTTTTGGTACTGGTGGTTGGCAATTAGCTGCACTAAGATGGTGCGCGAAAGCTGCCCGTAAACCCATCATTGCTGATGGTGGCATCCGTACGCCTGGAGATGTCGCGAAATCAGTGCGTTTTGGCGCGACGATGGTGATGATCGGCTCATTGTTTGCAGGGCACGAAGAATCACCAGGAGAAACAAAAGTAGAGAACGGCGTCGTTTACAAAGAATATTTTGGATCAGCCTCTGAATTCCAAAAAGGCGAAAAGAAAAATGTTGAAGGTAAGAAAATCTGGATCCAACACAAAGGATCTCTGAAAGATACGTTAGTTGAAATGCAACAAGACTTACAATCTTCGATTTCTTATGCCGGTGGTCGTGACTTAGAATCAATTCGTAAAGTCGATTATGTCATCGTTAAAAACTCTATTTTCAACGGAGATACGATTTAATTTAAAAGATTAGAAGATTGGTAGGAGAAATCTTGCCAATCTTTTTTTGGCATTTTTCTTTCTGTAAAAACTACGTTACAATAGTAGAAAGTAAACAATTGGAGAATCGTTATGTGGACGAAAATAAATAAAGAAAAAGGTTCTGTTTACCAACAAGTTATGGACCAAATCTTGAAGAACATCGAAAATGGACAATTGCAACCAGGAGATAAACTACCCTCGGAAAGACTATTTGCGGATTATTTTGGAGTGAATCGTACGACTGTTGTGCATGCGTTAGATGAATTGCGTGGACTAGGGATATTGGAAAGTCGTCAAGGGAGTGGTCGGTTTATTTCTTCGGTGACTTGGGGTGATTTTTCAGAGCCACGGATCGATTGGCGTCAATTGATCTCTGCAAGATACGATAAGATCGTTGATAGTTACGGAGAAAAAGTCAAAGATGCAAGTCGGAAATCCGATTTTTTAGATTTATATTCAAGTGAAATGCCGCTTGATGTATTACCTAATGTGAAGATGCCCAATTATACATTAGAAGGTATCTTAAAAGAAGAACAAGCCGTTTCCGTGTTTGGGTATCAACCGCTGATGGCGCAGATCAGAGAACGCTTGATCAGAAATAACGGATTTTCGTTTAAAAAAAGTCAATTGCTGATCACTGGTGGGGGACAACAAGCAATCTTTCTGATTTTACAAACGATTTTGTCCGTAGGAGATGCCGTTGCGGTGGAATCCCCAACCTTTTTCTACCGCTTGCCATTGTTTAAAGCACTTGGTACCCGCTTATTCGGTATTCCAATGGATGATCAAGGGATTGATTTAGGGAAATTGGAAGAAGCCATTCATAAGCATAAGATCAAAGCGGTCTTAGTCAATCCAAATTTTCAAAATCCGACAGGTACAGTGATGGCTGCTGAACGTCGCCAACGTTTAGTCGCGCTGTGCCGCAAATACCAATTGCCGATCATAGAAGATGATGTGTTTGCAGATCTAGCCTTTTCTCCAGAAAAACAAGCTTCGATCGCTCCGATCCATGTAATTGATCCGGAAAATGTGCTGTATGTCGGTTCGTTATCGCGCTTGTTAGGGGAAACGACTAAAATTGGTTGGATCGTCGGTCCAGCGATTTTGATCCAACGATTGTCTGAGGCACAAAAAATGATGGATGTCTCTTTGAGTATCTTTACACAAATGGCCGCAACTGCTGTTTTTGAATCTTCTTTTGACCAAAACATGGCAAGTCTGTGTCAACGACTAGAAAAGAACAGTCAGCTTTTACGTAGTTGGATCGATTCGCAAGACTTCTTTCATTTAGCCCCTCTTGCAGGTGGATACTATGGCTGGCTGACTTGGGAGGGTGAAAAGTTCACGAAGGTATTAGCAGAAAGATTATTGCGTGAGGGGTTAGGTGTGGCCCCAGGTTATCTTTTTGGCGAAGACATCGGTTTAAGAATCAACTATAGCCGTATGAGCTCTGATGACCTGCCACTATTCGCTTCACGAATGGACAAATTACAAACATGGTTGGAAGAGAAAGAAAAGCAATAGCAAGAAAAGAAAGAGTAACTTTTGTTATTTTTTCTTTTCTTTTTTATTTTGTGAAGAAATTTCTGGAAAAGTTGACGTATTGCCTGTCAATCAAAAGAAATATGTAGTTGTACAGGCTTATTGTTTGTAAAAAAGCCTATGTTAAGGATAAAATTAAGGTAAGTGATTTGTGTAATCACTCACTATCGAGAAAAAAATTAATACAGTGACTGGTAAAAGGTTGTAACAACTTGAATACAGAAAAGAAACGATTGTTATAAAAGGGGAGAAACATCTCTATGTTTTTTTAGAAAAAATGTAAACCGCTTACTATCTTGTGATTACCTTCACTATTTTAACAGAGATAGGGATTGTTATAATTTTTTTTAATGGTGAAAATTTATGCTTAAAGCTTGTATTTCGGAGGAATACGTGATAATTTATTAGTGAAGCCGGAGAAATAGTGATACAGATATCGTCGCTGTTTCAACCGCGGAATGAAGAGAGTTTCTTATAGATGAGAGAGGAATGTGTGATAAATGGCAAACAAGAAAACACCTATCGACTTCCAAGCGTTGCTTGAAGAAGTCAATTCAGATTTTCCGGTATACCAAGCACTTGATCAAGATGGGAAAGTAGTAAACCCTGATCTTGTTCCAGATTTGACAGATGAAGAGTTAGTAGAATTGATGACTAGCATGGTTTGGTCTCGTGTATTGGATCAACGCTCAACAGCATTGAACCGTCAAGGACGTTTAGGATTTTTTGCTCCTACTGCTGGACAAGAAGCAAGTCAATTAGCTAGTGCATTCGCTTTTGACAAAGAAGATGTATTATTACCAGGTTACCGTGATGTTCCACAATTGATCAAACACGGCTTACCTTTATCTCAAGCATTTCTATGGTCTCGTGGACATGCAGCTGGAAACTTCTACCCAGAAGAATTGAAAGCTCTACCACCACAAATCATCATTGGTGCACAATACGTCCAAGCAGCAGGTGTTGCATTAGGACTTAAAAAACGTAACAAGAAAAACGTTGTTTTCACTTATACAGGTGATGGCGGTTCTTCTCAAGGTGACTTCTATGAAGCAATCAACTTTGCTGGAGCTTACCATGCGAATGCTGTATTCTACATCCAAAACAATGGATTTGCGATTTCAACACCTCGTGAAAAACAAACAGCAGCAAAAACATTAGCGCAAAAAGCAGTAGCAGCTGGTATCCCTGGTATCCAAGTGGATGGTATGGACCCATTAGCTGTATATACTGTTTCAAAAATGGCACGTGACTGGGCAGTTTCTGGTAACGGACCTGTATTGATCGAAACATTGACTTACCGTTACGGTCCACATACATTATCTGGTGATGACCCAACGCGTTACCGTGAAAAAGACGTTGATGATGAATGGCAATTAAAAGATCCATTGATCCGTTTCCGTAAATACCTAACTGAAAAAGGATTGTGGAGCGAAGAAAAAGAAGAAGCAGTCATTGAACAAACAAAAGAAGAAATCAAAGCAGCAATTGCTGAAGCAGATAAAGTTCCAAAACAAAAAGTTTCAGGTTTCTTGAAAAATATGTTTGAAGAAACACCACAAACAATCAAAGAACAAATTGCAATCTATGAAGCGAAGGAGTCGAAATAACCATGGCACAAAAAACAATGATTCAAGCAATCACAGATGCCTTAGCACTTGAACTTGAAAACGACGAAAACGTACTCGTTTTTGGTGAAGATGTCGGCAAAAACGGAGGCGTATTCCGTGCAACTGAAGGATTGCAAGAAAAGTTCGGTGAAGACCGCGTATTTGACACTCCTTTAGCAGAATCAGGTATTGCCGGATTAGGTTTCGGTTTAGCACTTGAAGGATTTCGTCCTGTCCCTGAAATCCAATTCTTTGGCTTTATTTTTGAAGCAATGGATGAAGTTGTAGCACAAATGGCTCGTACAAGATACCGTATGGGTGGAACAAGAAATATTCCAGTAACGATCCGTTCACCATTTGGTGGTGGTGTTCATACACCTGAATTACACTCAGATAACTTAGAAGGATTGATTGCTCAATCTCCTGGTATCCGTGTAGTGATTCCATCAAACCCATATGATGCAAAAGGATTATTGATTGCTTCTATTAGAAGTAATGACCCTGTTGTTTTCTTGGAGCATATGAAACTTTACCGTTCATTCCGTGAGGAAGTGCCAGATGAAGCGTACGAAGTGCCTTTAGACAAAGCCGCAGTGACTCGTGAAGGAACAGATGTATCGATCATCACTTATGGTGCAATGGTACGTGAAGCCATTAAGGCAGCAGATAATCTTGAAAAAGAAGGTATCTCTGTTGAGATCGTTGACCTACGAACAGTTGCTCCATTAGATGTTGAAACAATCATCAAATCTGTTGAAAAAACAGGACGTGTCGTTGTTGTTCAAGAAGCACAACGTCAAGCAGGCGTAAGCACTCAAGTAATCTCTGAAATCTCTGAACGTGCAATTCTTTCATTAGAAGCACCAATCGGACGCGTTTCTGCACCAGATACTGTTTTCCCATTCGGTCAAGCAGAAAACATCTGGTTGCCAAATGCTTCTGACATCGAAGCAAAAGTAAAAGAAATCGCAGAATTTTAAGGAAAGAAAGGACGTTAAAAACCCATGGCTTACCAATTTAAATTACCTGATATCGGTGAAGGTATCGCAGAAGGTGAAATCGTTAAATGGTTCGTTCAACCAGGCGATACGATCAATGAAGACGATACATTATTAGAAGTACAAAATGACAAATCAGTGGAAGAAATTCCATCTCCAGTGACAGGAACAGTGAAAAGCATCGTTGTTCCAGAAGGTACAGTCGCAAATGTTGGTGACGTATTAGTTGAGATCGATGCACCAGGACATGAAGGAAACGAAGACAGCGGAAGCGAAGGCGTGGCAGCTACTGAGCAAACGCCTGAAGCACCTGCTGCTGAACCAACAACAGAAAGTTCATCTGCATCAGCAGAAGCTTCTGAAGGTGGCGTATTCCAATTCAAATTACCTGATATCGGTGAAGGTATCGCAGAAGGTGAAATCGTTAAATGGTTTGTTAAAGCCGGTGACACGATCAATGAAGACGATACATTATTAGAAGTGCAAAATGACAAATCAGTGGAAGAAATTCCATCTCCAGTAACAGGGACTGTGAAAACAATCGTTGTTTCTGAAGGTACAGTCGCAAATGTTGGTGACGTATTGGTTGAGATCGACGCGCCAGGACACAATAGTGCACCTGCAAGCAAACCAGCGGCAGCAACTTCTGATGCAAAAGTGGAAACTTCAGGTTCTTCAAGTATCCCTGAAGCTGCAAACCCAGATAAACGCGTATTAGCAATGCCATCTGTTCGTCAATTCGCTCGCGAAAAAGACGTGGATATCAGCCAAGTTTCTGCAACTGGAAAAGGCGGACGTGTGACAAAAGAAGATATTGAAAACTTCTTATCTGGCGGAGGCGCTCCAGAAGCTGCAAGCAAACCTGCTGAATCAGCTGCACCGACAGAAGCATCTGCTGAAAAACCAGCTGAAACAAAAGCTGCTCCAGCAAAAGCATTCAAATCAAACTTAGGCGATCTAGAAGAACGTGTGGCATTGACACCAACACGTAAAGCAATTGCCAAAGCGATGGTCAACAGCAAACAAACAGCACCTCATGTCACTTTACATGATGAAGTTGAAGTAACAAATCTTTGGGATAACCGTAAGAAATTCAAAGAAGTGGCAGCTGCTAACGGTACGAAATTAACGTTCTTGCCTTACGTTGTCAAAGCGTTGACTGCGACAGTCAAAAAATTCCCAATCTTGAATGCGTCAATCGATGATGCAAAACAAGAAATCGTTTATAAAAATTATTACAATATCGGTATCGCAACAGATACAGACCATGGTTTGTATGTGCCAAACGTGAAAGATGCTGACCGTAAAGGAATGTTTGCGATCGCAGACGAAATCAACGAGAAAGCAAAACTTGCACATGATGGCAAACTAGCGGCAGACGATATGCGTAATGGAACGATCACGATCAGTAACATTGGTTCAGTTGGCGGCGGCTGGTTCACACCAGTAATCAACTACCCTGAAGTAGCAATCCTAGGTGTAGGAACAATTGCCCAACAACCAATCGTCAATGCTGAAGGAGAAATCGTTGTTGGCCGTGTGATGAAATTATCATTGAGTTTCGATCACCGAATCGTCGATGGTGCGACAGCACAACAAGCAATGAATAACATCAAACGTTTATTAGCTGATCCAGAGCTATTAATGATGGAAGGATGAGAAACAAATGGTAGTTGGAGATTTTGCTGTTGAATTAGATACAGTTGTAATCGGTGCGGGACCTGGCGGCTATGTCGCTGCCATCCGCGCTGCTGAAATGGGCCAAAAAGTAGCGATCATTGAAAGAGAATATATCGGCGGCGTTTGTTTGAACGTTGGTTGTATTCCTTCTAAAGCGTTGATCGCAGCAGGTCATCATTATCAAGAATCACTTGATTCATCGATGTTTGGTGTAACAAGTGAAAATGTCTCACTTGATTTTACAAAAACACAAGAGTGGAAAGACAACAAAGTAGTGAAAACATTGACTTCAGGTGTCGGCTACTTGTTGAAAAAACACAAAGTTGAAACGATCGAAGGCGAAGCATTCTTCGTAGATGATCATACATTACGTGTGATCCATCCGGATTCTGCTCAAACGTATTCATTCAACCATGCTATCGTTGCAACAGGTTCTCGTCCAATTGAAATCCCTGGATTCAAATTTGGTGGTCGTGTCTTAGATTCTACAGGTGGATTGAGCCTAACAGAAGTTCCTAAGAAATTCGTCATCATCGGCGGCGGGGTAATCGGTGCTGAACTTGGTGCGGCTTACGCAAACTTAGGTTCTGAAGTAACGATCCTTGAAGGTTCACCACAAATTTTACCTACGTATGAAAAAGACTTGGTGAAATTAGTGGAAGATGACTTCAAGAAAAAAGGCGTAACAGTCATTACAAATGCCATGGCTAAAGAATCAATCGACAATGGTGATAGCGTAACTGTAAAATATGCAGTAGACGGAAAAGAAGAATCAGTAACAGCTGACTACGTGATGGTCACTGTTGGACGTCGTCCGAATACTGAAGACATGGGCTTAGAACAAGCTGGTGTTGAAATCGGTGAACGTGGCTTGATCCCAGTTGATAATCAAGGACGTACAAACGTACCTAACATCTTTGCAATCGGCGACATCGTTCCAGGCGTTGCTTTAGCACATAAAGCAAGCTATGAAGCAAAAATCGCCGCAGAAGCAATCTCTGGCAAAAAAGTAGCCGTTGACTACAAAGCTATGCCAGCTGTTGCCTTTACTGATCCTGAATTAGCATCAGTAGGGATGACGATCAAAGAAGCAAAAGAAGCCGGACTAGAAGCAACTGCTTATAAATTCCCATTCTCTGGGAATGGTCGTGCATTATCATTAGGTAAAACAGAAGGCTTTATCCGCTTAGTGACAACCAATGAAGACAATGTCATCATCGGTGCGCAAATCGGTGGAGTTGGAGCGAGTGATATGGTTTCTGAACTTGCTTTGGCAATCGAATCAGGTATGAACGCTGAAGATATCGCGTTGACGATCCATCCACATCCATCTTTAGGTGAGATCACAATGGACGCAGCTGAATTAGCTTTAGGCTTACCGATTCATATTTAATCATTCAACTAAATGCAACTTTCTCTGAGAAGAGAGAGTTGTGTTTTTTTATACTCTAAATAGCGACTATAAAATTATTATGTAAACTAAAATAGAGCAAAACCACTTGGAAGAAGTCTTCTTTCTATGATAAACTGAAAGGGATGAATAGAATAGGAGATAATATCTATGAATGAGTATCAATATCCATTAGACTTGGACTGGACCACTGAAGAAATGGTCATCGTGATGAACATGTGGGAGGCCCTCGAAAAAGCGAATGAACAAGGGATCAATAATCAGGAATTTCTAACAACCTATCAACAATTCAAAACAGTGATCAAATCGATCGGAGAAGAAAAACGATTAGGACGCGAATTTGAAAAAGCTTCTGGCTATTCGCTATACCGTACTATTCAAGAGGCAAAGAAGAACACCAACAAAATGCTAAAAATGAATGGGTGAGACGATGGAGAAAATGATTGAGGAAATAATTGGCTGGTTGGTAGCAGCAAAAGAAAAGATCCTTCATGCACAAAATGATCAACTAACAGTCGCAGAAAAAACGAATCGTAAAGATCTAGTGACAAACATGGATCGAGAAATCCAAGCATTTCTGATCAATAAAATCCATTCTGCCTATCCTCAAGCAAAAATTTTGGCAGAAGAAGAAGGATACAACAACTTATCGGATTTGAGTGGTCAAGTCTTTATTATTGATCCCATCGATGGTACCTTGAATTTTGTAGTCCAAGGCGAAAATTTCTGTATCATGCTTGCTTATTACGAAGATGGAGTGGGACAGCTAGGGTTTATCTATGATGTCATGCGAGATGAATTATACTGGGGCGGTAAAACGATCGGTGTTTACAAAAATGATGTGAAATTAACAAAACCGCAAGACCTTCCGTTAGATAAAGGATTAGTAGCAATCAATAGCTATCTCTTCGGTCACGATCGATTCAATATCCATGCGATTGGTGAACAAAGTATCGGCGTTCGGATGTGTGGCTGTGCAGGCTTAGAATTGATTGCGATGTTAAAAGGAAACCACATCGGCTATATCTCTAATCTAAGTCCTTGGGATTACGCAGCTGGCAATGTTCTTTTGGAAGAGTTCGGTATGCGATATAGTGGTTTTTCCGGTGCGCCATTGACTTTCAGTGGCAGAGAATATTATTTAGCCGCAACGCCAACAGCCTATGAGACCATACTTGACATGCTTCAATTGGACTGATTATTTTTCTGAGTTTGAGATATGCCTATCAAATAGCTCTTATAAAATAAGTGGAGGACGATAAAATTGCTTTTTAAGCAACCTAGTCCTTCGCTTATTTGTTTAGTCAAATATAGTATCGGAATATTCATTTGTAGAATATGCTAGTGGAAGAGTTTTGTAATAGCTTTTTTTTACATAAATTCGGATTTTTCGTGCTGTTTTGATTAGAAAAAGGGCGAATTATTAATTTTCTCGAAAAAATGAAAACATTTCACTATATTTCATGAAAAAAGTTTGGTATAATAAACAGTCGAGTAAAATTGCCCTGTGATAAAGAATCGATAAAAAAGGAGTTACTTAAATTGAATAAAAGAAATGACATCCGTAACGTAGCGATCATCGCCCACGTCGACCACGGAAAAACAACATTAGTTGATGAACTATTAAAACAATCTGACACATTAGACGCCCACACTCAATTACAAGAACGTGCGATGGACTCAAACGCACTTGAACAAGAACGTGGAATCACAATCTTAGCGAAAAATACAGCTGTTGATTATAAAGGGATTCGCGTCAATATCATGGATACACCTGGACACGCGGACTTCGGTGGTGAAGTAGAGCGTATCATGAAAATGGTAGACGGCGTTGTCTTAGTTGTAGATGCTTATGAAGGCACCATGCCTCAAACACGTTTCGTATTGAAAAAGGCTTTAGAGCAACATATCACACCGATCGTTGTTGTAAACAAGATTGACAAACCATCCGCTCGTCCTGAGTATGTGGTAGATGAAGTCTTAGAATTATTTATCGAATTAGGCGCAGACGATGATCAATTGGATTTCCCAGTGATCTACGCATCTGCTTTGAACGGAACATCAAGCTTATCCGATGATCCAGCGGACCAAGAACCAACAATGGCACCGATCTTTGATACAATTGTCGAAGCTATCCCTGCACCAGTTGACAATAGCGATGAACCTTTACAATTCCAAGTATCATTACTTGATTACAACGATTATGTTGGACGTATCGGTATCGGCCGTGTCTTCAGAGGAAAAATCAAAGTTGGTGACCAAGTATCACTGATCAAACTTGATGGCACAGTGAAGAAATTCCGTGTGACAAAATTATTTGGTTTCTTTGGCTTACAACGTTTAGAAATCCAAGAAGCTAAAGCTGGTGACTTGATCGCTGTCTCAGGAATGGAAGATATCTTCGTTGGGGAAACCGTTACACCAGTCGATCATCAAGAAGCATTACCGATTTTGCATATCGATGAACCAACATTACAAATGACTTTCTTAGTCAATAACTCTCCATTTGCTGGACGCGAAGGAAAATACGTGACATCACGTAAAATCGAAGAACGTTTGATGGCAGAATTACAAACAGACGTTTCTCTTCGTGTTGAACCAACGAATTCACCAGATGCTTGGACAGTTTCAGGTCGTGGTGAACTTCACTTATCGATCTTGATCGAGAACATGCGTCGTGAAGGTTATGAATTACAAGTATCACGTCCGGAAGTTATCGAAAGAGAAATCGATGGCGTAAAATGTGAACCATTTGAACGTGTTCAAATCGACACACCAGAAGAATACATGGGTAGTGTCATCGAATCATTGAGCCAACGTAAAGGTGAAATGCAAGACATGGTCCATACAGGAAATGGTCAAATTCGTTTGACATTCTTGACACCTGCTCGTGGATTGATCGGTTACTCAACAGAGTTCTTATCAATGACTCGTGGTTACGGAATCATGAACCACACATTTGATCAATACTTGCCAATGCTTCCTGGCCAAATCGGCGGACGTCACCAAGGTGCGTTAGTATCCATCGATACAGGTAAAGCAACCACGTATTCAATCATGAGTATCGAAGAACGTGGTACTGTATTTGTTGAACCAGGAACAGAAGTATACGAAGGTATGATCATCGGTGAAAACAGCCGTGAGAATGACTTGACAGTCAATATCACAAAAGCAAAACAAATGACCAACGTTCGTTCTGCTAACAAAGATCAAACATCAGTCATCAAAAAACCAAAACAATTAACACTTGAAGAATCATTAGAATTCTTGAATGACGATGAATACTGTGAAGTAACTCCAGAAAACATCCGTCTAAGAAAACAAATCTTAGAAAAAAATGCACGTGAAAAAGCATCTAAAAAGAAAAAATAATTATTTTGACCGAATCTTAGAGAGAAATCTCTGAGGTACGGTTTTTTTTGTAACTTTTAAACCGATCAAAGATTATTCTTTTTCCTTGATAAGTAAAGTTAAATAACGCTATTCTTTCAATTTTTACAAGTTAATATAGAAAAAATGGCGTTATCAAAAAATGATTTTAGTTTTAAACTTAACAAAGTAAAGTTTACCTATATTTATAGACATGGATGGAAGGTGAGACAAAAAAATAAAACAACGCTTCTGATTGAAAGATAAGAAAATAGCCATAACATTTTGAGAAGGAGGAGCGATGTCTTTAGATGAGAGAAATAGATACCATATAAGTAGCAACGCTCCTCCTGACGGGTAAGATCGAAGGAGGAACGTAAGGTGAGTATACGGAGAAAGATAATACATAGTGTTTTAGTGGGTGGTATGTTGTTAGGGAACTTGAATGGAGTGATTGTTCAAAGTGTATCGGCAGTTACTCAAAGAAACAATGAACAAGTAATTAGTAATAAAAAATCTCTAACTAACAATGTGATGGGAACGAAAGAAAATAATACGGTAAGTTCAAACAAAGCTAAAAAAGTGAATGAAAATAATTTGAATACAAGATATTCTGAAGAAGAAGTGAAAAAGATAATTGCAGAAGCTATAGATGATCGATTTGGTTATCTATATTCAGAAGCAATGAAATCCTTTGATCATAATTTTAAAATTGGTGAAGCAATTAAAGTAGAGGGAGATTATAGAACTTGGAATTTTCCAACTGAAGAGCCCTCAATACCTATTCCAGAAAGCTATTTAGTTGGTCAGATTTATTTAATAAACAGGATGACACTGAATCCGGAGTGGACTAGTGAAGGAATTACCAAAAGTGGTAATTGGCATGTCCGTTTTGAATTGAAAGATCGTGGGCAAACTCTTGATAATGCTGGAGCTACGATAACTATGACTAGATTAGCTAATAATCCAGTAAACGGAAATGAGATTCTTGAAAATGTTAGACTTGATCATTTATATTCACTTAGAAGTAATGGCTTTGGTATAGAATTATATAGAATGAATGGTAACGTTTCATTTCTATCTGCTGAACAAGCAATAGGTGATATTAAAGTAACAGTAAAAAATGGACCTCACAATTTAGATGAGGGACAAGACGTTGCAAATTTAAAATTGCTAGATTATCTAGATGTTAGCAATGCGAAAGGAACCGTTTCTGCTAGTTGGGTAGAAAAACCAGACACATCAAAAGTCGGCGAGCAAAAAGGGAAAGTCAAAGTTACTGATTCAGTCACTTCCAGAGAGACAATCGTTGATGTGCCATTCAATGTCAAACCTGGTCCATTACGAATGACAGCTAAATCAGGAAACTTTGAAGTTTATCAATATGATCGCTTACCAGATCCTAAAGACTATTTCGAGGTTCCAAATGCGAACGGAACTTATATCGTCGAATGGTTAAGCAATGTAAATACAAATGTTTCGGGAGTACAAAATTGGCAAGCAAAAGCTACTGCGGAAGATGGGCGAACTGCTGAAGCTTCTGTAACAATCAATGTCAAACCTCATGAAGGTCTGAAGGTCCAATTGAAACCCATTGAAGATCGAGTAATGGGGAATGAGTATCCATCCTTTGCTTCTAATTTTAAGGATTATATTGATTCTGTGACCATGAACGGTGTACCAGTTGCAGTCGATGATTTGGAGTTTGTTGAGGCAGAATCAAGTGAACCCAATTTCACATATACAGGCACGCAGCCAGTTAAGTTGACGGTACAAACACGGCATTCAAACAGTGGTGTGATGATCAAAGGAACCGGAGAAACGACCGTCAATGTTCTTTGGGGACATACGATTTATATGCGATCGGCAACCGGAGCTTCAGCGGGATCATTTTCTTTAAAAACGGATAATTCAGGAAATCCAACAGCCAAAATCGTTTTTGGTACAGGAATTCCTTCAGCAATGAATGTTGCAGTTGGACCTCTATCCTCACCATTTTCATTGTATTACTCATTTGAAGTTTTAAGAGGAAATACAGTTGTTTATAGTCAGGACGTCTCCAATCGTGCCACATTACAACAAATCATGGATCAATTTGGAAACACCTCATCAACGATCGATGTCCGTTACGATGATGTCATTAAGATCTATCATCCAGAACGAACGCCGAATAGTTCAGTCGTGATGATCGATGAAAAAGAAGAGGATTATACCTATGATTCTGAGTATGCATACTATAAGATCACACCGTATGGATTTGATCCGTTTCCGGTATTAGATGCAGAATCTTCGCAAAAAAGCTTTGTACTTGGAGAAAATACCTCTATGATTGAACCAGCCTCTTTATTGAAAAATGTAACCATCAATGGTCGTACAATCGATAGTAAGGATTATACCGTAGAAGCTCTTGTTGATTTTGATACTCATGCGATTGGTGCGAGAAAAATGAATCTAAATGTCACAACGAATGATGGTCTAGCAACGAAAGAATTCGAAGTCGATTATCAAGTCAAATGGGGAAGCACATTTGTATTGAAAGGCTTGGATAATGCAACCGTTGGAGCATTTAGTCTACTGAAAGAAAACGATCAATGGGCATTGCATGCTAGTCCAGGTGTAAGTGGGACGGACTTGAGTCAACCGGTCAATAATCATTTTGGACGAGACACCTACTATGGCATTGAAGTGATCGAAAATATTACCACCAAGTATCAATATAACGTACTAGGGAATCAATCGATTAGAGAAGGAATCGAAGGGTTCAATCAAGGAAAACCTTTGAATGTCAAACAAGGCGACGTCATCAAAGTGTATCATGCAGAACCAACAGGTAATAGTTTATTGATGCAAGATGAATTAGCAAAAGACTTTACGATGGGTTCAAATGATGCCTATTACGAAGTCACAGAACATGGGTTAGAACCGATCCTCGCGATTTCTACGGATACCAAACCACAAGAATTTAGCTTAGGTGATGATGCCACGGGGATTGATGGAACGCAACTGATCAATCAGGTAACGATCAACGGTACCGAGCTAACACCGGATCTATATACAGTGAAACAATTAGGAAACTTCGATACAACCACAGTCGGTCAAAAAGAACTTGCTATCCAATTTGACACGAAAGATGGGGTAGTATCAAAAGTCATCACAGTGCCTTATGAAGTGAAATGGGGCAGAACGATTGTGATGAAATCTAGCACTGGTGGTTCAGCAGGTGTTTTCTCACTGCAAACTACTAATACGACCAGACAATTGAAAATCCATCATGGGTTTGACTCGCCATTAGATGAGCGCTTAGGAAACGATCAAGACCTCTATTATTCAATTGAAGTCTTACGTGGCGAAAGAGTCCAGTATAGTCAAGAAGTCCCAGGTCGTGTCACGCTACAAGACGTCATCAACGGTTTTGGAACTAATGGTACTCAAGCTGTCACTGTCCAGTTAGATGATGTGATCAAAATTTATCACCCGCAAAAATCTCCTGGTAGCTCGGTACTGATGGTCGATGAACTAGAAGAGGACTTCACGTATGGTTCAGATTATGCGTATTACAAAGTAACGACTTATGGTTTTGAAGCAATGCCAGTCATGGAAGTCCATACAGCTAATAAAGCATTTTATCTCGCGCAAGATGTGACTACTGCAGCTGATGCTGAATTAATTGATCGTGTGACGATCAACGGCAAAACAGTTGATCCAGAGGAATACACAATCGAAAGACGTTCAGAAATCGATACGACGACGGTAGGAAATAAAAACGTCGCTATGCGTGTGAAAATGAACGATGGTTTAACTAGTGTACAAGTTGAACTTCCTTATCAAGTCAAATGGGGAAGTACATTTATTCTGAAAGGTGAAGAAAAAGAAGGGAAAAAAGGTATCGTCGGTTCTTTTAGTCTGCTTGATCAAAATGACCAGTTGGCTATCTATGCCACAAAAGGTGAAGATGAAACAGAACTTAATGCGCCAGTCAATTCTGCTTATGGTCGTAATGCCTATTATCGAATCGATATCCTAGCAGATCCTAAAAATAAAGCCAATAGTTTATTTCCCGATAACATCAAATATACTTATGAAGTGGCAGGTAATCAAACGGTTCGTCAAGCAATCGAAGGGTTCAATAATGGGCAATCATTACCTGTGGAAGAAGGAGACATTTTCCGTGTCTACCATGCAGAAACAGATAACCAGAACTTACTGATGTGGGATGATATCGTCAAAAACTATACAGCTGGGTTGAATTACGCTTATTATGAAGTCAAGAATGGAGAGTTTGAGCCAATTACGATGATCCACGCAGATGTTGCTAGTCAGGAACTTGTCTTAGGTGAAGATACCAGTGAAGTAGACGTGACAACGTTGATTGACAATGTTGCATTTAACGGACAGAGTTTGAACACAGAGCTTTATAAAGTAGAACAAACGGGAGCGTTTGATACGCATACGACAGGAGAAAAAACAGTAACGGTAAAAGTATCAACGGCAGATGGTGTTTCTTCGACTGACATCGAAGTGCCATATGAAGTGAAATGGGGCAGCACGATCCATTTAAAAAATCGTAAAGGTGAAACGGTTGGATCATTTGGACTACTTAAAAACAGCAAACAAATCGAGATCCAATCTGTCCAAGGAACCGATCAAACAGTGTTGAAGAATCGAGTGAATGAATACGATGACACCGAAGTATATTATGGAATCGAAATTCTCAACGAACGTAAGCAAAGCAAATATCAATACGAGGTTCGTGGTACACAAACGATCGAGCAAGCAATTTCACGTTTTAATACTGGTAAATCACTGGCGGTGACCCCAGGTGATATCGTGAAGGTTTATCACGTAGATACTAGTAACAATTTATTGATGGCAGAAGAGAACGAACGAAACTACACCTATGGCAGTAATTACGCTTATTATAAGGTAACAGATTATGGTTTTGAGCCTACAGGTGACTTAACAGTTGAACCTGCTCAGCCTTCTTTTGCACAAGGCACTGAAAGAGTTGACCTGAAATCGTTAGTAAAAGAAGTTAAAGTCAATGGACGTGTAATACCTAAAAATGTCTATACTGTTTCTTTAGATGGGTCATCTGAAATCGATACAGAAACTATGGGAAGTCGCTTTGTTTCTCTCGATGTCAAAGTGGACCGTAGTTATGGGAGTTTATCTACTCGTACAGAATCTTCCTATGAAATCGTTGAACCTGGCCAAGAAACAACGCCAGGAGAAGAGGACGCTAGTGCAGAAGATGGTACTGGCACATCCAACGACCCAAATGCAGATGGAATTTCAGCAGAGACTGGTTTAGGTGAGGGTTCCGCAGCAGAAGGTGATGAGAGCAAATTGCCACAAACCAATCAAACCATCAATCGAGTACTGCCATATATTGGTGCATGTTTCGTACTAGTAGTAGGATTTGTTTTATGGAAACGAAAAATGTCTAAAAAATCGTTTGATAAACAGTAACCGATAGTTAAAATGACAACGAAGCAGTTGAAAGAGCGAAAGTGATAATTACTTTGGCATCCTTTCAACTGTTTTTTTATGATCACTAAAGGAGTCACGGACAAGAAATATAAAAATAAATCCTATGAGCAAAAAACAAAATTCTCATAATAGGAAGTCAATCATTAGCTGTGGAGAACTTAAAGAAACAAAAAATGAAAGCAAGAATGGCAAGATGAATTTTTTAAAGAACTTTTAAAAGACTCGAAATGCTCTATTTTTAGTTTCACAAACGGTATTTTGTTTCACGGAGTGAGACTTGCTCTTATGAGCAGACAGAAGTAGAATAGATAGTACATGTCAAATGAATCATTGGAGAAAATGCGTAATTAATAGTTAGATGAAAGAAGTAAAACTTGAAAGTGTAAAAACAAACAGAAATCGAGGAGGGCGCATGTGGAGCAGTTATTAAAAAAATATTTTGGATATGAGCTTTTCCGCCCAGGCCAAAAAGAAATCATTGAAAAAATTATGGCTCAAGAAGATGTCTTGGGTATCATGCCGACTGGAAGCGGAAAATCAATATGTTATCAGCTACCTGCGCTAGCCTTGGAAGGGTTGACGATCGTCGTTTCTCCCTTGATCTCTTTGATGAAAGATCAAGTGGATGCTGCGAATCAACTGGGGATTGCTGCTACGTTTATCAATAGTTCATTAGAAGGATATGAAGTGGCACAACGTTTTCGTTCATTAGATGAGGGAAAGTATCAATTGTTATATGTTGCACCAGAACGTTTTATTATGCCTGATTTTATCCAAGCGATGAATCGTTGGTCCGTTCGCTTGATTGCCATTGATGAAGCCCACTGTATCTCGCAATGGGGGCATGATTTTAGACCCAGTTATTTGCAGATGGCGAATATTTTAGAAGGTATTCCTCAGCGTCCGCCCATCGTGGCCTTGACAGCAACTGCTACTGTCCCTGTAGCAACAGATATCAAAAGACTTTTAAAAATCCCTGAAAAGAACCATATTCAAACTGGATTTGCACGAGAAAATCTAAGGTTGCAGGTTATCAAAGATCAAAAAAAAGAACAATATTTGGTCGAGTATTTAAAAGTGAATCAAAATCAATCAGGCATCATTTATGCCGCGACTAGAAAAGAAGTGGATCGACTTTATCAGTTGTTGGCGAAATTTGGTTTTTCCGTTGGCAGATACCACGGCGGTATTTCAGAAAGGGAACGGACGGAAATGCAAGAAGCTTTCCTCTATGATCGTATCCAACTATTAGTAGCAACCAACGCTTTTGGAATGGGAATCAATAAAAGTAATATTCGGTTTGTCATTCACTACCAAATACCAGGTTCATTAGAAGCATATTATCAGGAAGCTGGTCGTGCCGGAAGAGATGGCTTACCTAGTGAAGCCATTTTGCTATTTGCGCCACAAGATGTGCAAGTCCAAAAGTTTTTTGTTCAACAATCGCAACGTGAGGAAGCACAAAAACATAAGGAATACGACAAGATCCGAGCCATGACTGAATACGTCCATATCGAATCCTGTCTGCAACAATATATTCTTTCTTACTTTGGAGAAGCAAGCGAGCCTTGTCAGCGTTGTGGCAACTGTCTTGATGATCGTGAACTGGTCGATGTGACCACAGAAACGCAAATGGTTTTGTCTTGTTTGAAACGAATGGGTGAAAACTACGGAAAACAATTACTAATGAAAGTCCTTGCCGGATCAAAAGATCAGAAAATCAAACAGTTTCAGTTTGATCGATTGTCTACGTATGGTCTACTAAGGAATCTGTCACAAAAAAATATATTGCAGTTGATCGACTATCTGATTTCAAGTGGCTACTTACTTGCGGCTAGTGGTGAATACCCTGTTTTAAAAGTCAGCGATCTTGGGGTGCAAGTGCTTATGGGAAAAGTAACTGTACACAAAAAGGAACCCAAAAAAGTGCAACAATTGTCGCATGATGAAACAGATGGTCTATTTGAAGTATTACGCCAGTTACGGACCGATTTAGCTGCTGACGCGGGCGTTCCACCATACGTTGTTTTTTCAGATGCAACACTCAAAGAAATGAGTCGTAATCGTCCAAAAGACCGATTGGCACTTCTCCAAATCAAAGGGGTAGGACAAAGCAAGCTCGATAAGTATGGTGAAATGTTCTTGCAATCAATCCAAAATTTCCAAGAAAGCGCTACGCAAAGTGATAGTGAAAAAACATAAAAAAAAGCCTAGATAAATCTAGGTTCTTGCTCAGTTATCGCGTAAAATATGCTATAATGAATGAACTTAGAAATGGAGGGAAAGGCAAATGGATTCTCTTTCAAAAGAGACGGCACTTAATGTGTTGATTGATGAGGCAGATCGCATCAAGCGTTTGATCCAAAATCAAACAAACAGTCTTTGTATCTCACAATGTAAAGCCTTTGAAGAGGTAGTCGATACACAAATGTATGGATTTTCTCAACAAGTGAGTTTTGCAATACGTGTAGGGATCATTGAAAAAAAAGAAGGGCAACTGATGCTCAGTGAGTTAGAACGTCAATTGAATCACTTATACAATGAAGTTTACCGAGAAAATTATGATAAAAAAGAAAGTGGCAAGGGGGAATAAGCTTGCCGAATAAAGTAAAAAAAAGGCATCTGTTGGATTACAGTATTTTAATTCCATATTTGATTTTATGTATCATCGGATTGATCATGGTTTACAGTTCTACGTCCTACTTGTTATTAGCAAATGGGAGCAATCCAGCGTCATCGGTCATCAATCAGAGTATTTTTTGGGTGCTTAGCTTGATCGTTATTGCACTCCTATACAAAATGAAAATCGGTGTATTGAAAAATCAGCGATTGATCATGGCGGCTATCGCAGTCTTGACGATTTTATTATTGATCGTCTTATTTTTTGGGGAAGAACGAAATGGGGCAAAAGGTTGGCTTGAGATTGCCGGATTTTCTATCCAGCCCGCCGAATACCTAAAAATCATTGCCATCTGGTATCTTTCCTTTACTTTGTCACAGAGACAAATGAGTGTGCAAAAAAACTTCATTGCAACGGTCAAACGACCTTTATTGTTAGTTCTTGCCTTGACTGTGTTAGTGGCAAGTCTACCCGATTTTGGGAATGCAACGGTTATTTTTTTGATCATCATCGTGTTACTCTTAGCTAGCGGTGTCAATTATTTTTACACCTTGATCGTTGGTGTCGGAGGAATCATTTTTAGTGTGATAACAATTTGGTTGATCAACGTGACCCAAGGGAAACTTTTCCCAGGTCGCTTACAATATATCTATCATCGTTTTGAGATTTTTCAAAACCCTTTTTCTGATGAATTGAATAACGGACACCAAATGGTGAATGGTTATTATGCGATGTTCAACGGTGGTCTATTCGGTCGCGGATTAGGGAATAGTATCCAGAAAAAAGGATTTCTACAAGAAGCGCAAACCGACTTTATCTATGCCATCGTAGTAGAAGAATTAGGCGTGATCATGGGTATTTTGATCTTAGCTTTATTGATGTTCATGATCGCCCGTATCATCTTAGTGGGGATCCGCTCAAAAGATCCATTCAATTCTTTGCTATGTATCGGAATCGGTTCGATGTTTCTGATCCAAGTATTTGTCAACCTTGGCGGGATCACTGGGATCATCCCACTGACAGGGATCACATTCCCATTCTTGAGTCAAGGTGGTTCGAGTTTACTGATGCTTTCGATCTGCGTAGGTTTCGTCCTGAATATCAGCGCAGATGAGAAACGTAAGAGTTTAGGTATTTACTAAAATTGACGTAGGAGTGATTCGATGAGAAAAGTTTTGGTAGCTAACAGAGGAGAAATTGCTGTACGGGTATTTCGTGCGTGTACAGAATTAGGAATCCAAACTGTAGGTGTCTATGCAGAAGAAGATGAATATTCCGTGCATCGCTTTAAAGCGGATGAGGCATATCTGGTTGGTAAAGGAAAAAGACCGATAGATGCGTATCTTGATATTGAAGGGATTCTTGAGATTGCTAAGGCTAGTGGAGCAGACGCAATCCATCCCGGCTACGGATTATTATCTGAGAACTTACACTTTGCTACACGTTGTAAAGAAGAAGGCATCACTTTTGTTGGGCCAGAACTACATCATCTTGATATTTTTGGTGACAAGATCAAAGCGAAAACAGCAGCCATCGAAGCTGGTATCGCATCGATCCCTGGGACAGATGGACCAGTAGAGTCAATTGAAGAAGTTTTATCATTTGCTGAACGTCATGGCTATCCAGTAATGATCAAAGCAGCACTAGGCGGTGGCGGTCGTGGGATGCGTGTAGCATATGACGAAAAAGGCGCTCGTGAAGGATATGAGCGTGCAAAAAGCGAAGCGAAAGCCGCATTTGGTAGTGATGAAGTCTATGTTGAAAAGTATATCGCTGATCCAAAACACATCGAGGTCCAGATCTTAGGGGATACCCATGGGAACATCATCCATCTATTTGAACGTGATTGTTCGGTCCAACGGCGTCATCAAAAAGTCGTAGAAGTCGCTCCTTGCGTTTCTATGAATGAGCAGCAACGTCAACGTATATGTGATGCCGCTGTCCAATTGATGAAGCATGTGGGATATGTCAATGCAGGAACAGTCGAATTTTTAGTGGAAAATGACGAATTTTATTTTATTGAGGTCAACCCACGTGTTCAAGTGGAACATACGATCACTGAGATGATCACGGATGTCGATATCGTGACGACGCAATTATTGATTGCACAAGGGAAAGATCTGCATAAAGAAATCGGATTGCCACAGCAAAGCGAAATAAAAATCAAAGGTTCAGCCATCCAATGTCGGATCACAACGGAAGACCCATTGAGTAACTTTCTACCAGATACTGGTAAGATCGATACGTATCGCTCACCAGGTGGAATGGGCGTCCGCTTAGATGTAGGAAATGCCTATGCAGGCTACATCGTTACCCCATATTTTGATTCACTTTTAGTAAAAGTTTGTACACATGCGGCTGACTTTGCAACAGCTATCCAAAAAATGGAACGTTGTTTGAGAGAATTCCGTATCCGTGGAGTGAAAACAAATATTCCATTTATGTTGAATGTCATCTTGCATCCAGAATTTCAATCAGGACAAGCCAAAACGACGTTTATCGATAGTACCAATGAATTATTTGATTTCCCACGCTTACGTGACCGTGGAAATAAAACAATGAAATATATCGGAGAAATCACGGTAAATGGTTTTCCTGGTATCGAACGTGGTGAAAAACCATATTACGATGCACCACGTATGCCCAAAGAGCTGATCACTCGCCCAGATTATATCACAGCTAAAAATGTCTTAGACAAAGACGGTGCTTCCGCGTTAGTCGATTGGGTCAAACAACAAGAAAACGTGTTATTGACAGATACCACGTTTAGAGATGCCCATCAAAGCTTATTGGCAACTCGTGTGCGTACAAAAGATTTTAAAGAAATCGCACGTTTGACTGGTGAAGGACTTCCAGAGCTGTTTTCAAGTGAAATGTGGGGTGGCGCGACGTTTGACGTCGCCTATCGTTTCTTGAATGAGGACCCATGGAAACGCCTGAGAAAGATTCGCTCATTGATGCCGAATACTTTATTGCAAATGCTCTTTAGAGGATCGAATGCTGTCGGTTACTCCAACTATCCAGACAATGTGATCGCTGAATTTATCAAAGAAGCAGCGACACAAGGGATCGATGTCTTCCGGATCTTTGACAGTTTGAACTGGGTACCGCAAATGGAAAAGAGTATCCAAGCCGTTCGTGATACAGGGAAAATTGCAGAAGCGACGATTTGCTACACAGGTGATATCAATGATCCAAGTCGTGCGAAATACAATGTGCAATATTACAAGGACATGGCAAAAGAGCTGGAACAGTTAGGCGCTCATATGATCGCCATCAAAGATATGGCAGGACTGTTGAAACCGCAAGCTGCTTATCGCTTGATCAGTGAATTGAAGGCGACAACGGATCTACCAATCCATTTACACACACATGATACGAGTGGCAATGGCATCATCACTTACTCAGCAGCAACCAAAGCGGGTGTCGATATTGTCGATGTAGCGATGAGTGCGATGAGTGGAAATACTAGCCAACCAAGTATGAGCAGTTTGTATTACGCTTTGGTCAATGGGCCACGTGTACCAGAAATCAATATTGAAAATGCGCAACAGTTGAATCACTACTGGGAAGATGTTCGCATGTATTACAAACCATTTGAGAATGGCTTGAATGCACCTGAAACTGAAGTTTATATGCACGAGATGCCAGGTGGACAATACTCGAACTTACAACAACAAGCCAAAGCAGTTGGTTTAGGTCATCGTTGGGATGACATCAAAAAAATGTACCACACGGTGAACCTGATGTTTGGCGATATCGTCAAAGTCACGCCTTCTTCTAAAGTTGTAGGCGATATGGCTTTGTTCATGGTCCAAAATGAATTGAGCGAAGAAGACATTTATGAAAAAGGCGAGACCTTGAGTTTTCCGGAATCAGTCGTTACCTTCTTCCAAGGTGAATTAGGCCAACCAGTTGGCGGATTCCCAGAAAAACTCCAAAAGATCATTTTGAAAGGTCGTCCAGCAATCACTGAACGTCCAGGATTGTTCGCTGAAACAGTGGACTTCGAAAAAGTCAAAGCAGAATTAGCTAAAAAGATCGGCTATGAACCAAAACAAGAAGAAGTCTTGAGTTACTTGATGTATCCACAAGTCTTCTTGGATTATCAAACCGCTTATAATCAATTTGGCGATGTCACATTACTGGATACACCGACTTTCTTCCAAGGGATTCGTTTAGGGGAAACGGTCAACGTTCAAATCGAAAAAGGCAAGATCCTGATCATTCGCTTAGACGAGATCGGTGAACCTGATATTGAAGGGAATCGTGTGTTATTCTTTAATTTGAACGGTCAACGAAGAGAAATCACCGTCAAAGATACGTCGATCGTCAGTGCGGTAAAAACTAGACGAAAAGCAGAACCAACAAATCGCGAACAAATCGGTGCGACGATGTCCGGTTCAGTTTTAGACGTCTTGGTGAAAAAAGGCGATACAGTCAAAAGAGGCGATACATTGATGGTCACTGAAGCAATGAAGATGGAAACGGCCATTGAAGCACCATTCGATGGAGAAATAGCACATCTCTATGTTGTTGCTGGCGACCCCATTTCCTCAGGAGATCTATTAATCGAAGTTACAGAAAAATAAGAAAGGAGAGGGAACATTTGAAACGACTAGGTCTATTTATAGCAACACTACTATTCGTCACGTCGGCTCTATATTTGGAGCCAGTAGTGTTCCCTCCCAAACTTGAAACATCCACGCAAGACCAACAACTGATAGGAAATCAAAATCAGGTAACGTCTTGGAAATACCAGGAGCTAAATGCGACTGGCTTTTCTACATATATTGGTCGATCAGTCACCGAATTAGAAGCAGAGATTGGTTCACCTAAAGATCGTTTGACGAGCGGATTCGGCTTTGAGATTAGATATTATCAAGATTCAATTCAACAAATCGTACTTGAAGCAAATATACAAAATGACCGAGTGGAGGCTATCAAAGTTTTAAATGCGAACGCAACTAGTTTGACCCCATTTGCCGTTGGCATGACTATGCAGGATCTGACAGAGATTACAACGATTTTTCCGAACTTCACATTCGAGTATGAAGAGACAGAAGTCGGAATCGAGTTAACTGAAGAAGACATGAATTATCGTCCCTTGATTGCTTTTGACAACGGTACATTTGCGATGCTTTTCTTTGATCAAGACACAGGTGGATTATTTTCAACAGTTTATTTAAACAAGAAAAGCTTATTGAAATTAATGCCTTACCAGGTCTTTGGAGAAGGATTGCCCCACTACGAAATGGAGAGTTCAGCAGACTGGGAAAGTATCAATCAGTCAAGAGAGCGTGTCATCACTCGAGTATTGACGAGATTACGCCAAGAAGCTGAACTGCCTGATTATCATTACTCTCCAGATTTTATGATCCAAACGAATGTACTGTTAACAGACTTTATCGACCAGCCAGAAGAATGGTTGGCAGAAAATCGTTTGGCAGAGTGGCAGATGGCAACACAGACTTCCCAAACGACAGTTAAATTTACGTTGTCAAATGATGAAATCAATCGCTTAGTGGAAAAACGACAATTAGATCAAACAACTGGAATTTTCATGCATCCAATCATTGATCCGACTTTTTCAGTTTTATTGTTATATACTGATCCTTATTATCATGATCGATTCTTGGAAAAAGAACCAACACAGTTAGGCGTTGCGTTTTCGAAAGAAAACATGTTAGTCTTAATGAAGGAAAAAGAGGAGACTAGTGAAAGCAGTGATAATCAATGAGGAGTTGTTTGAACTGGAGGACCAGTGTCATCAGCTTGTTCAAACGATTGTAACAAGTGAAATGATGGAACAATATCTCAAAACTAAAAAAGAGATGGAAACTTCTATCAACGTCAACCAGTTAAAAAATGATTTTATTGTAAGCAGACAAGCATTTGAAGAAATTTCACCTTATGGAAAGTACGTTCCAGAGTTTCGTGAAAAACAACGAACTGTACGACAAGCCAAAAGGCAGTTGGATCTAAATGAAGAAGTAGCTGCTTTTCGAATAAGTGAAACAGAATTACAAAAGATACTAGATTCCATTGGAAAACAACTTGCACATACGATTTCGACGGAGATCAAAATCAGTGCAGGTAGTCCATTTTTTGAAAAAAGTGAAGGGTGCGGAGGAAACTGCCATGGACATAGAAAATAAAGAATTTGAACAAACACATCGGCGAGGGTTAGTCGTGTGGGTATATAGTTTAAAACAATTGAAAAATCTTCGCAAATTTGGTTTAGTGCATTATGTCTCTCGTAAAATGAAGTATGTGATCATGTATTTAAATGAAGACAACTATGAACAAACGGAAGAAAGGATCAAGAAATTACATTTCGTACGAAATGTCGAACGTTCTTATCGACCAGATATCGAAATGAATTTTGCTGAAAAAATCGGTAAAAAGGCGGACACAAAAGAAGAAGGCTTCGAGATCGAAGAATTAAACACAAAGATCCGCTTAGCTGATCACGTTTTCTAGTAAAGAGAGTCTAGCGTTATAGTTAATAAAATCGACGAAAATGAAGAAAATGTGATAAAAAGATTTTGAATAGTTATAAAAAGTTAAATTAAGAAAAAATAGACTTGAGAATTGACGATTTTAGTCGGAATCAAGTCTATTTTTTTGGTATACTAATAACAGTATGTTTCAAGGAGTGAGTAGATGCGAGTAATTTCAGGAGATTACGGCGGTCGCCGTTTAAAAAGTTTAGCAGGGCCAAATACTCGACCGACGTCTGATAAAGTCAAAGAGTCGATATTCAACATGATCGGTCCTTATTTTAATGGAGAGGTCGTTTTGGATCTTTACTCAGGAAGCGGGGGTCTAGCGATCGAAGCTGTTTCCAGAGGCTGTAGCTACGCAATCTGCGTGGAGAAAAACTATCAAGCACTAAAAATAATCAAAGAAAATATTGAAATCACAAAAGAACCGAACAAATTCAATACAATGAAATTAGATGCTGATAAAGCGGTTGAGTCACTGGCGAAAGAAGATCAAAAGATTGATATTCTATTTTTAGATCCACCTTATGCCAAACAAAAAATCGTCGATCAAATTGAACGTATGGAAGAATTGGCTCTTTTTCAGGACGCTGCCTTGATCGTATGCGAAACAGATAAGTCAGTGGAGCTTCCTGAGACAATAGGAAATTTTCAACAAATCAAACAGCAGACCTATGGCATCTCTGCGGTGACCATTTATAGAAAAGAGGAAATATAAATGAGAAGAGCGTTATTTCCAGGGAGTTTCGACCCATTGACTATGGGTCATTTAGACACGATCGAACGAGCTGCGAAGTTGTTTGATGAAGTGATCATCGGTATCTTTATCAATACATCAAAAAAAACATTGTTCACGGCTGAGGAACGCTTGGAATTGATCACACAAGCAGTCGCACACTTAGAAAATGTCCGAGTGATCCACCAAGAGACACAGTTGACAGTGACGACGGCAAAAGAACTAGGTGTTCAAGCGTTGGTTCGAGGTGTTCGTAGCTTCAAAGATTTTGAATATGAACGTGACATTGCGCAAATGAATCATCATTTGAGTCATGAATTGGAGACGGTGCTTTTTATGGCAAAACCAGAGTATAGCCATATCAGCTCAAGTATGCTTAAAGAGGTTCTTTATTTTGGTGGGGACGTGAGCACCTATTTACCTACTGTGATCAACGAAGCATTAGCTAGAAAGCGTGAAAGTGATGCAGAATAAGAAATGGTGGAAAACGTTATCCGTAATCCTTTTAGGCACATTATTAGCAGGCTTTGTCATTGTGCCTTTACCCTATTACGTGGAAGCTCCAGGTGCCACGATCGATCTTAAAGATATGATCACAGTCAATGATCAAGAAGATAAAGAATCAGGCTCTTTCTCTCTCACTTCTGTAGGAATCAGAAGAGCAACAGGATTTGGTGTCGTCTCCGCACTAATGTCAGATTTCAAAGATGTTATCAGTGAAGAAGAGTTGACTGGTGGAGCGACAAATGAAGAATATAATCAGATGCAAAAATATTATATGGAATCCTCACAAAATGCCGCCATTGAGCAAGCCTTGAAACTAGCGAATATTCCTTATACGATGGAATTTAAAGGTGTCTATGTCATGGGCGTCGAAAAAAATTCGAGCTTTTACAAGAAATTATCTGTTGGTGATACAGTCACAAAAGTAGATGGGATGAGTTTCAAGAGTGCGGAAGAATTTATGGAGTACGTGAAAGGACAAGCAGTAGGACAAGTTGTCACAATCACCTTCATCCACGATGGCAAAGAAGAAGAAGCTTCAGGTAAACTGATCGAGTTATCGACAGATAAAAAACCAGGAATCGGGATCACTTTGACTGATCATACAGAAATCGCCACAGACACAGAAGTGGCAATCAATTCTGGTTCAATCGGTGGCCCTTCAGCAGGCTTGATGTTTACTTTGGAGATCTATGAACAGTTGACCCATCAAAACATCCGTAAAGGGAAAAAAATAGCCGGTACAGGTACGATCAATAGTGCAGGTGAAGTGGGACGGATCGGTGGAATCGATAAAAAAGTGGCAAGTGCAGACGAAGCAGGAATGAATATCTTTTTTGCGCCAGATGATACGATTTCTGATGAAGTGAAAAAAGAAAATCCTGATATCAAAACTAATTATGAGGAAGCCAAAGCTGCGGCTAAAAAACTCAATACATCGATGAAGATCGTTCCGGTCAAAACAGTGCAAGATGCCTTAGAGTATCTTGAGAACATGAAATAAACGGTTTCGACTTGAACGTTTTGTACTCATATTTTAAAGCGAGGACAAGACATGTTTAGCCTCAAGAAATAATGCGCCATCCACGAAAATTGTTTTTCAAATTTTTGTGGGTGGTGTATTATTTTTCGAAGAGGTTCCATCTGTTCCGGCCGTTTATTCGGTTTAGGTGGTGCGAAAGGGCTAATGTCTCCCTCTTTTTCTTTTTTTTCAATAATTACAAAAAAACGTTTTGTTATTTTGTAGGTAATTCTAAGTAAGTTTGCTACCATATTAAAAAAAGAGTTAGAAAGGGGCAAGAAAAACATGGAACAATCAAGCAATCGCCAATCATCATTCGATATCGGAGAATATTACTCCGAAAAAAAGTATAAAAAAAATTTTGGGCACTTGCGGAAAACAGCAGACTTTAAACGTGTATTAACTGATTTTGACAAACAATTGGAAGAAACGAAAGATCAACTGTCAAAACATCGAAACGGTGTGTTGTGGACCAGGCGCTTACTTGCAGATTTTCGACAGAAAAAGTTGAGTAAAACGGATAGAGTTTTCAATTTTATCCTTAGGCGTAAGAATAAAGAGCCTGAAAAATATGAGAATACACTAAAGGATTTGAACAGTAAATATTTTAAATCAGAATATATTCAATCGATTGTTGATAAAGATGTATGGATTGATCCAAAAGAAATCGTTGATGAAATCAAGCACTTAGCTTCAAGAGCGAAATCTATCCCTACGGCTCGCGGATTGGAACTAAGGGAGCAGCTTCGTGCACAACCTTTAGAGCAAAAAAAATGGCGTCAACCTGAAACAGAAGATGAATTACATTACAGTACCCTATCTTTCCTAGAGGAAGGTAGAGAAAGCGAGAAGTCTCGCAAGGTAATTATCAATAGAAAAGATGACCCTGTCATTTACGCAGTGATCCGACGAGCGAACAATGGGGAGAAAATTTCATTAAATATAGAGGTGTCCCATAATAAAGAGAAACTTATCGAAAAACCTATAGTGGGACACCACAGAAATCCTTCCGTTCATGGCGAGGTAGCATTTACTGGTCATCATGAGCAACAAATCAAACAACCAAGACGGTTATCACCAATTTCAGAGTTGCAAGAAAATAATGGGAGAAAAAATTCATTGAAAGATGAGTTTGAACGACGTGATTCGAAACTTCGAGAAGTAAAATCTGCGATCAATCAAGGCCTTATTTCGTCAAAAGCAATATCTGGAGAGAGCCCTGTGCAATCGGTGAAACAACGAATCTGGGAAATAGAGAACGGATCTGGGAAGTCCGACCGTATGGTTTTTAACAGCCATAATGCCTCTGACAAACGTTCATTTGGCATGACCAAACAAGCAGCAATGAGTAAGTCTGGGGGAAATCGACCACCAGCTCCGCCTTCTCCAAGTTTGAAGCCGAAACCAAGGATAGAACCAACTAGGTAAATCGTGAATATAAAAATAAAAGAAATAATCATTTGAGGCGTATCTAATAGTGAAGGAACATCGCAGTGTAGATGTTTTTTCACTATTTTTTAGAAAGGAAAATGAAATAGAAAGAATACCAATGAAGAAAATAGTTCAAGAAATCTTTGATTCGCCAAAACGCCTCCTTCTATTTTTTATATGCAGTGTATCAGTTAGTATGCTAATAGGAGTGGTCATATACCGTCAGATCGGTCCAACTAAGATCAATGAATCTAGTAACATATCGTTGATAACCGCTACAAGCTCGGATAGTTACCAAAAGACTGCGACAACCGGAACGACGACAAAAGACCCTATCATGTATGTAGACGTGAAAGGCAATGTCAATCGACCTGGAATATACGCCTTTACAGACGAGGAACGTGTCTTTGATATCATTGAAAAAGCAGGAGGACTGACTGCACAAGCTGATGAAAAACAGATCAATTTTGCTGCAAAAGTTTCGGACCAACAAGTGCTTTATATTCCCCAAGTTGGCGAAGAGATGCCTCAGTTCGTAGAGGAAGTAAAGGAAAAAGAGCAGACAGAGGAAAAGAAAGTCAATCTTAATACTGCCAGCCTTGCTGAATTACAAGAGCTTCCGGGAATCGGGGCAATGAAAGCACAAGAGATCATCAACTATCGCGAAGCCAACGGTTCCTTCCAAACAATTGAAAGTTTGAAAGAAATATCGGGATTTGGCGAAAAGACAGTTGAAAAACTGAAAAACTTCGTTACAATTACAATAGAATAAACCAATGAGGTGACAAATTATGAGCAATGAACGAATTCCTTGGGATCAGTATTTTATGGCACAAGCCGTATTATTATCATTAAGAAGTACATGTACACGATTAGAAGTAGGTGCCACATTAGTTAGAGAGAAACGAATCATTGCGGGTGGTTATAACGGCGCAGTGAGTGGGGATGTTCATTGTATCGACGAAGGTTGCTATGTCGTGAATGGTCACTGTTTACGAACGATCCATGCAGAAATGAATGCGTTACTCCAATGTGCAAAACTCGGAGTCCCTACAGAAGGGGCAGAGATCTATGTCACCCATTTTCCATGTTTGGCCTGTACAAAAGCATTGCTTCAAGCTGGAATCAGGAAAATCCATTACTTGCATGATTATCGCAATGACCCTTATGCACAGTCATTGATTACCCAATTAGGTGCATCCGTCCATCAAGTCAATTTAGATATGAAATATTTTGCTAAACTTCAACAAGAATCAACAGGAGAACTTGATTAAACAATTTGGCGAACAAGTTCGTAATTACTTGATTTTACCAGCAATGTCTTCGGTCATTTTATGTTTCGTTTACTATAAGGAGCATGATCTGTCTCGCTTGATCGTTGCTGGTCTTTTTCTTCTGGTTCTATTCAAACACAAGCAAGCGGTGATCTATCTTTGTTGTTTTTGCAGTCTGGCAGTTTGGTTTGCTTGTCTTCGTTCAGAGCTTCCCTCGATTGATCACACAAGAACAACTGAAGAGTTTCTATTGATGACCGATACGATTCAACGGAATGGCGACTGGTTGACTGTAGAAGCACGCAGAATATCAACGAAACAAAAAGTCCAGCTAAGTTATCAAGCCAAAACAAAAGCAGAAGCACAACAATGGGAGGACTTTCGAGGGTATCCGATCGAACTTCGAGTAACTGGAAGTTATCAGACACCTGGATCGTTGCGCAATCGTTATGCATTTGATACGGTCAATCATCTGAAGGGATCACGAATCAGTGGTCAGTTCCATGGAAAGGATTTTCAAGTCCTGCCTTCTACAAGGCGAGGGGTGACTCGATTTCGTGACCTCCGTGGAAAAGCAATCAATTATGTAAAAAAACGATATCCTAAAAAAATAGGGATGTATATGAACGCGTTGCTTTTCGGTTATCGTGATGCTTCTTTTCGCGAATCCGAAACAATTTTTAAAGCAACTGGATTACTGCATCTATTCGCAGTTTCTGGGATGCATGTCCATTTTTATTTAGGTTTTTTATATTATGTTTTTCGACGAAGTGGCTGTCCTTTGTCTGTTACGATTCTTCCGCTGACATTGCTTACGGGTATTTATATCCTATTAGCTGGCGGCTCATTTTCAGTGGTTAGAGCAGGCAGTTTCTTTATTTTGAAGCTTGTACTCAAATTGACATCAATCAAACTATCTACGCTGGATTGTTTTTCTTTGAATCTATGGTTGCTTTTATTGTTCGATCCGTTGATCCTGCTTCAAATGGGTGCGCAATTAAGTATATGGATGAGTTTATTATTTATGACATTTTCTCACGCATCAAAAGGTTGGAGCAATCGTTTATTCTACCTATTCCAAACAAGTGCAATCCAATTACCTTTAAGTGCTTGGTATTTCTATGAATGGTCGTTTTTAGGTGGCTTATTCACAACACTAGGCATTCCATTATTCCAATACGTCCTTCTTCCAGGGATGATCATTCTCTTTTTAGCAGGCAGCATCATTCCACAGGCCTTATTTGAAATCCTCGAATCTTGTTTGGTTCACTTTGAAGACTTCCTCTCTTATTTTGATTTCTCCACACTGACCATCGGGCAACCCGCTTTTTATTTTGTTATATTGAGTATCATCGTCTTCTTACTCTTGTTTGAGAGCGAAACGATTCTGCCATGGAAAAAAATCATTTATTCATCACTAATCCTCATCAGTTATTTCTTGATACCATTACTTGATGCTTCGACTACGATTACCTTTATCGATGTCGGACAAGGCGACAGTATCCTACTAAAAAGTCCGATGAAACAAGAAGTGATTTTAATCGATACTGGGGGCAGATTAAATGTTGAAACAGAAGCGTGGCAGCAACGTATTACTCGTCCTTATGCAGAAAATAATATCGTTCCATATTTAAAAGGACAAGGGATCACCACGATCACAAAACTATTTCTCACACATAACGACACTGATCATATCGGGGAATTGGAAACACTCTCGTCACATTTTACCATCGAAGAAATATACATTGGTTGGGGAGCTGCCACAGAGCCAAAGTTTCGTGAACGGTTGATAAAAATTAGTCAGTTAGGAACCAAGATCATAGAAGTCAGGCAAGGAGATCGAATATCTGCCTACTTTGACTTGTACGTCTTGATGCCAAGTAAAAAAGGGCAAGGGAAAAATGAAGATTCAGTGGTTCTTTGGTTCACCTATAAGAAGCAGCGCTTCTTATTACTGGGTGATTTGGATCAAGAAGGGGAACTCGAGATGTTGAATGCTTACCCAAGGCTAAGGGCGGAGGTCGTGAAACTAGGACATCATGGGAGTCGTAGTTCGAGTCATCCTTTGTTCTTGGCTGCTTTACAACCGAAGATAGGAATTTTATCTAACGGGCTGGACAATCGCTATGGGCATCCACATCCTGAAGTCCTCGACACGTTGGGAAATTTAGAGAGTACTGTTTATCGGACAGATAAAAATGGGGCGATCACTTTTTATTGGCATCCTATTTGGACAAAAAATGGCCGACTTCAGAAAATGATAGACTAGTAATTTTTGTTTTCTCGTGATAGGATAAATTGGAAAGTGGTGAGAGATGTGAGTATCCAAGTTGAACTACAAAAAATTCGTAAAGAAAAGCTCGCACCTTGTTATCTCGTTTTAGGAACGGAGAAGTTTTTACAAGACCAAGTGCGTACAGAAATCCTTAAGAAAATACAAATATCAGGAGAAGATGATCTCAATTTTCTGAAATTTGATATGACCCAAGCAACGATCGATGACGTAATCGCTGAAGCAGAAACCTTACCGTTTTTCGGTGATCAACGAGTAGTGTTTGTCGAAAACCCTTATTTTTTGACGGGTGAAAAAAACAACAACAGTCTCGAACAAAACACAGATCTTTTAGTAGACTATTTAAAAGAACCACTCGAATCAACCGTTCTCGTCTTCTTTGCGCCTTATGAAAAACTAGATGAACGAAAAAAAGTCACGAAACAATTGAAGAAAACAGCGATATCGATCAATGTTCAGCAATTGAATGAAAAAGAAGTGCGACAGTATTTATTGAATACATTAGAAAATACACCGCTTACTCTAGATCGTAAAGCAATCGATCTTTTTTTACGATTGACTGATTTAGACTTATCAAAAATGATGGCAGAATTAGATAAATTGATGTTATATGGGCAGAATCAATCAGCCATCTCTGCGAAAGAAATCGAACAATTAGTGCCTAAGACGTTGGAACATAATATCTTTGACATGACACAATATATGCTTTCTGGAGATACGGAACATACCCTGCGATTATTTGAAGATTTAGTCACACAAGGGGAAGAGATCATCAAGATCAATGCGATTTTACTCTCCCAACTACGATTGTATCTCCAAACGAAATTTTTAGTCAAAATCGGGTATCAACAAGCAAATATTGCGGAAACTTTGAAAATCCATCCTTATCGGGTAAAATTGGCGATGCAAGAAGTCAGAAAGTTCGATGAACAAATATTAGTCCAATTGTTCGACCAATTAGTCGAGATGGACTATCAAGTAAAAAGTGGGCAGATCGAAAAGAAATTGAGTTTTCAATTATTTGTGTTTCAGGCAGCTGAAAGATTAAAAAATAAGTAAAAACAATAGCAACACAAATACACACAGTTTGGTTGGTCATCAGAAGGATCAGCCAAACTGTGTGTATTTGTGTATAGAAAAAGCAAATAAAAAAACCGGCCGTAGCCGATTTCCTTATTTAGCGATTTTTTTGCTTAAACGAGATTTGTCGCGGTTTGCTTTGTTTTTGTGGATAAGACCTTTAGTTTCAGCCATATCGATCGCTTTAACAGCGTCTTTATATAACGCATCTACGTTGTCAGCACCTGAAGCTACAGCATCCTCAAATTTTTTGATTGCAGTACGCATAGCACTAGTTTGAGATGAATTTTTTACATTCGCGTTTTCGCTTGTGCGAACACGTTTGATTGCAGATTCAATGTTTGGCATTTGTTTCACCTCCGATAAGTAAAGTTCTTACGCGTGTTACCGCATAATTCAACATTCATTATTATACCTAATGCGAGCGCGCATTGCAATATCAACATGACAAGTTTTTTTCCTTAACACGTAAGAAATATCAGAGAGAGTGGATTTATGAGAGGTAGAAGAACAAGAAAACAAAAGAAAAAGCGCTGTTGTGGGAGACAACAAGCGCTTAACCAAACGTGGTTTAATTTATCTTGGTAAATAAATAATTGAATGGGATGTTTGGTACTGAAATAGTATATAACAAAGTCAACCGTTTGCAAAGTTTTTTTTGAAAAGGGATACGATTGCTTCAAATCAACGAATCATACCGTTAACATAGATTAGTTATTTTATAACTAATTCGAATGCATGAAAATGAGCTATTCAGGTGTTCCAATGATTTTGATGTATTCGTCGATGTTTTTGATCATCATTCGTTTGATGACTAATTGATTTCGGCGATTCCATTTTCCACTAACTTCCAATACATATTTGTTTAAAGGTAAACGTAAAACATATTTTGCCAAGTAGCGATCTTTAATTAGACAATTGATTACCCGGTCTTCAAGTTGGAGATTCAAACCAGTCAACATCATTGGTTGTTCTTGTAAAACATACGTATCAATCAAAAGACCTTCAAAAGTTTCCACGAGCGTCTTCCTTTCTTCTAAATCAAACATTTCGCACTTCTTATAAAATTTCCTGCATAAAAGAGGTGCACTCACACCTAGTATAACAAAAAAGATGCACCAAGCCAAAAAAAAGCCGAAAGAACTTGAATAATCCAACGATCTGTCAAGTTTTCCGCCTTTTTTTATAAATAGTTGAAAAAATAGTTACGTATATTAAAAATTGGCATCAAAGACGTTTTGGATCAAATCAGGAAATAGTAAGTAGGTCAATCCAATAATCAATAGAACAGCCAATAAAAACCATCCAACAGTCCCAAAGAAATATTTTAGTTTTTGCATATGCGATCACCTCAAAACTAGTATACCACGAACAAAAAAATTATCCTTTTCTCAACCACTAGATGCATGATTATTTATTAAAAGAAAACAATTGGAGAATGCAATAGGCAATCCCAGAAGCAATCACAGGGCCTGCTGCGATCCCTTTTAAGAAAACAACGCCTAAGATCGTTCCAAAAACTAGAGCTACAGTGATTTGTGGATCTGTAGCAATCAAGCCAACGCCTTTAGACGATAAAACAGCAACTAAGCCACCACAGAAGATCGCTACCCAACCCATAGGTGATTTGAACGCATCAAGCAAATCTTTTAGACCAATATCACCTGTAGCAATAGGCACTAAAATCGCCGCAGTAATGATCGTCACGCCAATATTGATTCCTTTCCCTTGGAGCCATGTCAAAAAATCTTTCGATGCAGGAATAAACTTAACAAGTAAAATAAAACCAGTCGCTAACATCAGACTTTGATTTTTAGCAAGGACGGCAACCAGCATGATCAACCCAAGAAATAACCAACTTTCCATCAAAAAACCTCACTTTCTAATTATTCATCATACCATTTTTTTTATATGATGCAAAAGAGTCATTAGCAAAATGTTTGATAGAGCATAGAAGGAACAAAAGGGTGTGAAGAATTAGACGAAAAGATAAAAATGAGAAAAATAGCTACGTTGATGATGTCAAAACATGTTTTTATGAGGTGAAGAATAGAGGGTCTGATTTCTCATATATACTTGATGTGAAAAAGTAACAGATCAACAATATATAAAAAAGAAAGGGTGAATGTTTGTGAGAGTCAGTTGAAATGGCGTAATTAAATAAGAGGAGATGGGAAAAAGAGAAGAAGATTATGTGGCATGTCATTCCATACATTGATTGATCAATTAAACATACATAAAAACTGTGACGTACTGCTTACAACAAAATTATGATAGACATAATAAAAAAGGAGGTCATTTATGAAACGAAAACCGATCAAAAAGCGCCAAATATTGTTGATCATCACTGGTATATGCCTATTATGGATTGGCGGAACAATGTATATGGACCATTTGAAGTTAGAAGAAGAAATGATTCAAGTTGTGAATAGTGAAGAAGCAAAAATCGTTTTGGAGAAAACATTGAAAAATCTGGACTCTAAGGCATTGACATCTGAAGGAGTGATAAAAAAATATAAAATTGATTATAAAAATATCAAGAGAAATCCAATGGGTGGGATTAGTGTACCTCTAATTATAAATGATAATAATAAGTTACTTGTTTTTAATCTACTAGATCGAAATCAGATAAACGGGGAGCTAAGTAAGCTAAAAAATGATATTGTGCGTACTACTTCTGAACTATATGAATTACTAAAAGAAGGAGGGGAAGATAGTGAAGAATACTGAAAAAGAAAAGGTTGGAATAGCCAAGCAACAATATGAAACTTTGCGTTTAAAAGAGCCTTTCTTTAAAAATGAGAATAAAGAGTTCATCGGTTACTTCTCCCACATCAACAGTAAAATCACCGGCGAACAATCCTTTATCATCACCGACAAATATGTTCCGTTGTCAGCACCGCTTAGCGAAAGGGAAAGCGTAAAAGAAGTCACGGTTTTATATCGTGGTTCGTCGTTTGATTCTTCATTAGATGCCAAATTAGATTGGCAGTACAATAATATTTTTACAGCTTTTCAGGTGATCAATGGTGGTGGGGCAGCAGCGATGCCTCAGCTTCAATCTTCTGCGACAACATTACAACAAACATTGGAAGCTTATCCAAATGCTGAATTTAATGTATATGGTCATTCTTTAGGATCAATGAATGCGCAATATGCGTTAGCGAGTATTTCTTCAAGTGATGCGGATCGTGTTTATGGCTATGTGTATCAGGGACCGAATATCTATGAGGTATTAACGCCTGAGCAAAAACGGCAAGCGGATTATTTGACCGAAGAGTATCGTCTTTTGAATTACATTGACTCAAAAGACTTAGTTGCGATTGGTTATGGGGAAGGCAAAAAGGCCGTTGGGCAGATCGTTTATCCACTATCTGAACGGCTGGGCTTGAGACGCACGATCGATCAACATATGTGGGGAGGTTACCAATTTGAGGAAGATGGTGCTTTATTAACAACGAATGGCAGTGGCACCGTATTAGCAGAGTATCAAAGACGATTGAAAAAAAGATCAATTGCTAGTATTAAAGGTGAATGGAGTGGACAAACAGGGGGAATGTCGGCAACTAAAGAAGTTTACCTAGATGCAGTTCAAGCGAAAAGCATTGTTTCAGGAATGAAGACAGTGATTGATGAAAAAATCACTGAACTGATGACGGTCTATCAAACAGGCATCGATCAGGCGAATCAACTGTGGCAAGATACAATCGCTAATGCGCGTTCATATGGAAGCAATCTTACAGAGATGGAACAGCTAGAGGCGTTAGAGCAAGGAGGGGTGACTCGACAACACGTACTAATCGAACCAGTCAACGACTATGAAGCGGCGTTGAATCAACTTCGCTCGATCAAATCAAGTTACGAAGATCTGATCTACCAAATCAATCAGACGATCGATCAGCAAATACAATTGGATAGTGAATTAGCGAGCCAATTCAAGAAAGGAACATTTTAGTGATGGCTAATAATGAGTCGAAAGAAATGAAAAAAATCGAAGAAGATTATTGGCACAAGAAAGATGAATTAGAGAATAAAATAGCGGATCTTGAAGCAGAAAAACGTTCATTTACACGCTACTTAGATCAATTAGGAGAAAAAATCCCTTTGACACAACGAACATTTTCAGACGGAGGAACGATTGATCCTCGTATCGCGTATCGTTTGATCAATGATGCAAGCGAAGAAGGGCAATATCTTGTACGTAAAGCATTATATAGGATTGAAGATGAATTAGCAGAAAATCAGCAAAACTATCAGTCAGCTAAATTAAATCATAAAAATCAATAAATGGAAGGGAAAGATAGCAATGTTTGATGAGCAAATAAAGGGACTAGAAAAAGCATTGATTTCTTGGTTTATTGCTAGTCATAGCCGTGCCAGTTCAGATACAAAGAAGAATACGATCCAAGTCACGCGAGATCTCACAAACCAAGAATTAAAAGATAGGACAAAACAGTATACCGATCGTTTAACTGATGCGGCAAAAGGAGAATGGGTCGATAAGGCAACGAATGTGGTCAAAGACATAACAAAAGCTTTTAGCTAGAAAACAGGAAAGTCTCTGGGACATTCGACCTCTCACACCACATAAAAAATGCTTAAAAGGTTGGAGCAAAAGCAACCTTTTCGAAAAATAAGGCGCCATCCATAAAAATCTGAAAAACAATTTTCGTGGATTGCGCCTTATTTCTTGAGGCTAAACACTTCTGTCCCGACCGCGATTGAGAAGTTATTTACGTTTCAATCTTTCAAGGAAAAAGTCTTCCAATACACCGCCTAGCACAAAGATGAGCCAAGAGTAAGCCCAGCTTCGGGTCATAAAGGACCAAACCATGTAAATGATGAAGATGCCCGGCCAGTATAAACGTTCAAATAAACGAATCGTTTCCGCTGAGTCGCCATACATATGTTGAGACGCACGTGGTCCTGGCTCGTCTTCATCTGAGATAAAGAACGTGCCTTCTGCCACTTTTGAAAACCAAGTATAGATGATGCTGACATAGACGATAAAGAAGACGCCGAGTGCCACGGAAGCAAAGAAAAGTAATAAAGCGAATCCAATCGGTAAGCCAAAGGCTCTATTCGTCAAGATAGGTGTGACCGAAAGAATACATAAAATGATACCGAAAACTAGCCCTACCCGAAAACTTTTCGCATAGGCTTCTGTTTGTTGTCTTGCTTCGATTTTTACTTGCTGTGAATAGGGACGATCATTCAGTTTCTTCTTACTAGCTGAATAGCTCAAACTCGTGGTAATAATCAAACCAACACCTAAAGCAATCAGAAGAAACATTGCCAGAAAACCGAGAATCTCACTAATACTATTAGCAAAAAATACGAGCATTCCCACAGCTAAGATACAACTAGCAATTCCTGTTGAAAGAAAAAGGGAAAAACGACGAACTTGGTTCCAAAATGAAATCACTTCATCGAGTTCAATCTCGTTTTCCCAGACTTCTTCGTCAAAAGAGGACCGAGAAAGTTCCAATTCTTGGAGGATCTCATCAATAGAACCAAACTCACTGATTACTGCACCAATGGCTTCATGCTCTGATTTTCCTTCTTCTAATAATCCATGATACTGATCTTCCATGATTGCCAATAGGTCTTCTTTGGCTTTTTTTGTTTCAGGTGTATTCGGTACATTTAAAAATAAACTATCTAGATAATCCTTAATGGTTTTCATGTTTCTCCTCCTTGTAGAAAACGGTCAACAACGATTTTCGTTTGCTGCCATTCCTCTTTTTTTTCTTTCAAAATGTTCTCCCCGGCATCGCTGATTCGATAGTACGTCCGTTTCTTTCCATGAGTGACTTCCCCAGGATACGAAAGGATCAGTCCCTGCTTTTCTAAGCGTGTAAAAGCGGAGTACAAAGTGGTTTCCTTAATCGCATACAGCGCATCGGTTCCTTCCCGGATTTGCTTCGAGATCTCGTAACCATAGGAATCTTCCTTGGAAAGAATGGATAAAATGATGGCATCATTGTATCCACGAATTGCATCACTTGATATCACTTGATCGCCTCCTTTTTCAATTACTCCATCTGTCGTAATAATTATAAAACAATTACTACGACAGGTAAAGTAAATTAAATAAATTAGTTAGAATTCAGTCTTAGGTCTGAGTCTGTTTTTTGGAAATCGATTTGCGGAGACAATATCTGTGGAAATGTCACAATGTTTAGACTAGATTTTATTGTTTTCGTTTTCATTTGAGCTTTGATAAGTGATTTGGTACAATTGATATAAATATAGAATGAAAAGGAGGGACATATGTAATGGACAGCTTGACTAAAATAACAGAAGCAGATAATTATTCTAGATATCATATTAGCTTTAGTCATGCAATTATTTTTGTATTTTCTATCCAAGGCATCAGTGCGCTTAAAAATAGAAAAATCAATCAAAAATAAATGACCATTCAATATGTTTATTCCATTTTTAGCTAAGTACCAAATAAATGAAATAACAACAGGTCATGAATTTTTTCATGGCTTTTTTGATTGGTCTTAAGGAGCGAGAAAATGTATATTCAAGCCAATAAGATCAGTAAAAATTATAGTGGAGTACCTCTTTTTGAAAATTTGAGTTGCACACTCAATAAGCAAGACAAAATCGGATTGATCGGACAAAATGGAACTGGGAAAACAACTCTTCTTCAAATGTTGATCGGGTCTGAAGGTGTTGATGAAGGGACAGTTAGTAGGAAAAAAGGGCTGTCGATTGGTTACATTCCACAGAAAATGGAAAATGGCTCAATCGCTACTTTTGACTATGTGTATCAGAGCTTCAAAGACATCCAAGAATTGCAAACACAACTCAATTACTATGAAGAAAAAATGTGTATCGCAACGGAAGATCTGGACCATATCATGAAAGTATATGGTGACTTGCAGCAACGATTTGAGATGATGGGCGGATATGGGTTAGAAGATCGAATCACGAGTGTTTTGAAAGGATTAGATCTTGCAGAACAAATTGAAACACCGCTTGATCAATTAAGTGGAGGCGAACGTATTCGAGTAGAACTAGCCAAAGTATTATTACAAGAAAATGATGTCCTTCTATTAGATGAGCCAACCAATCATCTTGATCTCGACTCCGTACAATGGTTAGAAGAATATCTGAGATTGACAAATTGTGCGTTCCTCGTGATTTCCCATGATCGTGCGTTCCTTGACAATGTAGTCAAAAAAATCATAGAGATCGAGGATGGTCAGATCATCGAATATTCGGGAAATTATAGTCGTTACATGACGTTGAAGAAACAACGGATACAGGAACTTCAAAAAAATCATGAACTTCAGCAAAAAGAAATCAAACGATTGAAAGTAATGATACGACGCTATCGCCAATGGGGGAATGAAGGAGACAACGAAGCATTCTTTAAAAAAGCAAAAGAAATCGAGCGTAGATTAGAAAAAATGATACTGATAAATGCGCCTAAGGACCCCCGCAAAAAACTAACTACAATCAGTCAAGAAGATCTGTCGGGGAAAGAAGTGTTGGTTGCCAAAAATATAAAGAAAACAGTAGGTAAAAAATGTTTGTTTTCAGATAGCTCTTTTATGGTCTATCGTGGTGAGCGGATCGCTCTATTAGGTAAGAATGGTTCTGGTAAATCAACGCTATTAAAAGTAGTGATGGGGGAAATAGGAGTAGATGAAGGGGTTATTAAAACTGGCGCAAGTCTGTCAATTGGCTATTTACCTCAACGCTTAACGTTTGATCAACCAGAACAACGGATATTGAATTATGCTAAATACCTGATACCCGATGAACAGAAAGCACGACAAGTATTAGCGAATTTTGGATTCTTCAGTGGAGATGTCGCTAAAAGGATCAAAGATCTTTCTGGAGGAGAGCAAGTAAGGCTGTACCTCTTGAAACTATTCCAAAAGAAAATCAATGTATTGATCTTAGATGAGCCTACGAATCACTTAGATATCTATGTAAGAGAAGAAATTGAAGAATTATTGTCTACATTTACCGGTACCATTTTAGCAGTTACTCATGATCGCTATTTCTTGCGAAAGAATTTTGATCAGATATTGTTAGTGGAAAATGAAAAAATCGAAAAGCTGTTGTATGAGGATCATTCATTTTAGATCAAAGAAGTATATAAAAAAAGTAGTAAGCTCAGCGATGTGTGAGCTTACTACTATTTTTTTGGCTGTTGCGCTTACCAATCATTTAGCTGGTTTGCGATGAGCATATCAATGATCCATTACATTGCGATGAACCAGTAACCGATCAAGATGATCCCTAGAATGATACGATACCAACCGAAAACAGTAAAGTCATTACGTTTCAAGTAGTTGATCAGGAACTTGATCGCAAAAATCGATACGACAAATGAAACGACAGTACCCACTAAAAGAATAACTGTTTCTTCCATTTGGAAACTGTTACCATCAGCAAGGTATTTCACGATCTTTAATCCACTGGCACCAAACATCACTGGAATGCCAAGGAAAAATGAGAACTCAGTTGCAACGAACCGGGATGCACCAATCAGGATTGCTCCAAGGATCGTAGCGCCGGAGCGTGAAGTCCCTGGGATCAAAGCCAAGACTTGGAAAGCCCCAATCAGAATCGCTGCTTGGAAAGTCAAATCATTCAGGTTTGACCAACGAGGTGTTTTATTTTTGTTTCGCTTTTCAACAATGATAAAGCCGATACCATAAACGATCAAGGCGATCGCTACTGGTAAAAATTTATAAAAATGGGCATCTAACCAATCGTCCAATAATAAACCAATAATAGCTGCTGGCACACAAGCAACAAGTACTTTTGACCATAAAACCCACGTATCTTTTTTCTCGATCGAGGATTTACTAGGCGCAAAAGGGTTCAACTTGTGGAAATACAAAACAACGACGGCTAAGATCGCTCCTAATTGGATCACGACATTGAACATCGACATGAATTGTGAACTCGCATCAAGCTTGATAAATTCATCTGCTAAGATCAAATGTCCTGTACTACTGATTGGCAGCCACTCTGTGATTCCTTCAATGATTCCTAGAATCGCTGCTTTTATGATATTTGCAAAAAACATAAATTCCTTCCTTCCCATTTAAAATACAACATTTAGTATACCGTTCTTTGTTTCCAAAGCCAAATTGTTTCTTTGAGATTAAAACAAAAATAAAGGAGTTCAAAAAAAGTACATTGAAATCAAAAGACTTCAATGCACTTATTCAACGAGTCATCACATAAAGGATTCTCTTGTTTGTTGCTTTCCTTGTTCGATATAGCTTGTGTCATTGACACTTTCAATTGAAAAACGACCATTTTTATAGGTTACTTTTGTGACACTACCATTTAACAAACCAGCACGAACTGGTTGAGAAGGATCGATCAAGCTAAGAAGAAAAGCAATCGTTAGGCCGTGGGAGACGACTAAAACATTGCCACCATTGTTCTTCTCACACTGATGAGCGATATCTTCAAAACCTGACCAGACACGTTCTTTTAATTCTGCATAAGGTTGCGCCCAGCCAGCAGTATCCGTCTCATAGATGGCATTAGCGATTTGTTCAAAGGTAACATCTGTGGTGAACATCTCATCGTATGTTTGAAAATTTAGTACGCGAGGAATGACACCCCACATCTCCATATCGTAGCCACCTTCTAGCGAACCAAAACACCATTCACGAATCCGTTTATCAATAAAGTAAGGAATTTCTTTTCCTTTTGTATGTTCGCTTAAAATGATCCGTGCCGTTTCGATTGCTCGGCCACTGTCGCTTGAATAGGCGTAAGAAAAATCGATATCTTTTAGACCTTTACCTAAAAAATGGATACCTTCTTGTCCTTGTTTCGTCAATGGTGTGTCACACCAGCCTTGCACACGTTCAATCGTATTGAACATTGTTTTACCATGACGGACGATATACAGGGTTGTTTCACTCATGTTGAACGACCTCCTAAGTTTGATTAAGCGTTAAAAAATGGGTTTGTTTTTTTCTCGTGTTCAATCGTTGTTGGTTCTCCATGGCCAGGATAGACCACAAATTCATTTGGTAGAACAAAAAGTTGTGTCGTGATGCTATAGAGTAACTGCTCTAAATTACCGGTGTAGAGATCGGTGCGACCGATACTCCCTTTAAAGAGTGCGTCTCCAGATATCACGAAGTCATCGAAAATAAAGCTAACACTGCCGGCTGAATGACCAGGTGTTGGAACGACTTCAAATGACATATTCCCAAGACGGTATTGTTTCATTTCAAATTCATATTCCGCAGGAGAAACGATGATATTATCCATATCATCATGGCGACCAAGTCCTGAGAGATTCAAGATGGGATCTCCAAGCCATTCTTGTTCTAATGGACTGACATAGACAGGGATGTCATAGGTATTTCTCAATGCTTCGACAGCGCCAATGTGGTCGTAATGCGTATGCGTTAGTAAAATAGCGACAGGTTGTTGCTGGGTCTTCTTGATTTGTTCTTGGATCATTTCAGCGTCAGCACCTGGATCAATGATCAGAAGCGCTTCGTCGTTGTAGACAAGGTAACAGTTTTCCTCGATTGTTCCAGTTTTCAATTGTAAAACATGCATAAAAGGAAACCTCCAACTTTTAAAAATTTCTTTCTTCTATCGTTCGATATAAGTATAACGCAAATAGAGATCAGAAACAAAAGTGTCTACTTTTATAACAGTAGTTATCTGAATTGTCAGATTATATGAAAAGTGTTTAAAAATTTTAAACGGAAGAATAGAAAATTTTCATTGATTTTTCATTTAGTCTTGTTACATTGAGTGTATCCAAAAATCCAAATTCTATATCCTATATCCCTGCTTATCCGAGCAGGGTGTTTTTGTTTTTTGCGAAACGGTCTATTTTGCGGTACTCTAATACAAGAAGGAGGCGACCATGGTGAAAAAATCTAAAATATCCGTCCGTCACTTAGTCGAGTTCATCTTGCGTCGCGGAAGTATCGATAATCGAAAGAAAAGTAATCATACCGCCTTAGAAGGTGCAAAAATCCACCGCAAGCTCCAAAAAGAAGCAGGCGAAGAGTATCAAAAAGAAGTGTTCTTACAAACCAGTGTACAGCTTGATCCTTATGAACTAATCGTTGAAGGACGAGCAGATGGTATTTTCAAAAAAGATGGCGTGTACCACATCGACGAAATCAAAACGTCGGAACCGCGCTTTGAAGATTTAGAACCCGAACAAGTCGAATTGTTTTTTCATCAAGCAAGAGTGTACGCCTATATTTATAGTCAAGAAAACAACTTAGAGGAGATCAACCTCCAGCTCACTTATTATCAAACCACAGAAGAAGTAATCACACGGAAAGTTGAACATCAGACGAGAGAACAACTGGAAGTGTTTTTTAAAAAACTGACCGAGGATTACCAAGAATGGCTGATTTTTCAGGAAAATTGGCGTACTGTACGTAATGCCTCATTGATGGCGCTAAAGTTTCCATACGAAGAGTATCGTAAAGGACAAAGGGAACTGGCAGTTGCTGCCTATAAAACGATCCGGACAAAACAAAAGCTGTTCGCAGAAGCCCCCACTGGTACTGGAAAAACGATCTCTACATTATTTCCAGCCTTAAAGGCGATTGGAGAAGATGAAGGAGAACGTATTTTTTACTTAACCGCGAAAACTATTACGAGACAGGTGGCTGAAGATGCGTTAACAGCGTTAAAAGATGTTGGGGCTGAGACAAAAAGTGTGACCTTGACAGCGAAAGATAAGATTTGCTTCTTAGATGAGACAACGTGTAATCCCGACCAATGCCCTTATGCAAATGGCTATTATAATCGAATCAACGAGGGGTTATGGGATTTATTGAACCACGAAAACCAGATCACTCGTGAGGTGATTGAGAAATATGCCAAGAAACATACTTTATGCCCATTTGAACTCTCTTTAGATGTCAGCTTATGGTGTGACGTGATCATCGGAGATTACAACTATCTTTTCGACCCAACGGTTTACTTGAGACGATTTTTTGATGAAGAGAAAAATGAAGATCATCTTTTCTTGATCGATGAAGCACACAATTTAGTCAATCGTTCAAGAGAAATGTATTCTGCTGAGTTATCTTATGGGAAAGCACGTAAGGTCTATGGAGAGATCCCAAAGGAATTTAAAAAATTACGTCGTCGATGGAATCGTCTTCTAAAAGCTTTTGATCAGATTCAAGAAATTGCTCTTGAAGAAGGATGGAACTATCATCATCAAAAAGCCCCAGCAGATTCATTGATCAATGCAGGGTTTCAACTCGGTGAATTTATTCAAGAATGGTTGGCTGAATATCCTGAGCATCCGATGCAAGAGCAAATTTTAGGATTTTATTTTGACTTGAATCATTTTTTAAAAATCAGTGAATTCTATGACGATCACTATGAAACAACTGTAGAGAAAAGTTACCATGATTTGATCGTGAAGCAATTTTGCATCGATCCTAGTTTATTTTTAGAACAATCGTTGAATAAAGGGCGGAGTAGCCTTTTGTTTTCCGCGAGTTTTTCACCACTTTCTTATTATCAAGAAACATTAGGGGGCAAAGAGAGTTTAGCGTATCGCTTACCTAGTCCATTCCCAATTGAGAATCAACAAGTACTTATAGCAAGTTATCTTGAAACGACATATCGCAAAAGAGAGCAGAGTATACCACGTTTAGTAGAAACGATTCAACGTTTCATTCAAGGGAAGACGGGCAATTATATGATTTTCTTTCCTTCCTATCAATATCTGGACCAAGTCGCCGAAGTGTTCAAAGAAACTTACCCTTCGACTCGCACACTTATCCAAGGAACCAAGTTGAATGAGCAAGAACGAGAAGATTTCTTAGCAGAATTTATAGTCGAACCGCAAGAAACATTAGTCGGCTTTTGTGTACTTGGCGGCATTTTTTCAGAAGGAATCGATCTACGCGGATCACGCTTGATTGGTAGTATGATCGTGGGTGTTGGCTTACCACAAATGAATCATGAGCAAGAGTTGATCAAATCTTACTATGATGAAAAAGAACAGCTAGGTTTTGCTTATGCTTACCAGTTACCAGGAATGAATAAAGTATTGCAAGCAGCTGGGCGAGTAATCAGAGATATGGAAGATCAAGGCATTGTGCTTTTAGCCGATCAACGCTTTGCCTCATCAAATTATCGTAAACTTTTCCCGCCACATTGGCACGAAGCAAAAGAAGTTCGGACAGTTGAGGCATTATCACAAACTATCCATCAGTTTTGGCAAGACCACTAAAAAAGGACGAAGCAAAATGCTTGTCCTTTTTTGATGATATCTCAATAGTACCCATGAACTAACGGTAGTTCGTAAATTGCAATTCAATCGGCAAGTCTAGTTTTCGTAAAAGTGCAATCACTGCTTGGAGGTCATCACGATTCTTACCAGTTACGCGGATCTGGTCTTCTTGGATCTGTGTTTTCACTTTTAGTTTTTCATTTTTGATCGCTGTCGTGATCTTCTTACCATTATCTCGGTCGATCCCATTGACTAGATCAGCAGACTGGCGCGCTTTACCACCTAAAGCGTGTTCCGTTTCAGAAAAGTGGATATTTTTGATTGGCACATTGCGTTTATTCAATTTTCCAAACAAAACATCTTTGATTTGTTCGATTTTAAATTCATCATCACTTAACACAACTAATTTATTTGTATTCTCTAACTTGATCTCAACCGTTGAATCCTTGAAATCGAAACGGTTAGTTAATTCTTTCGTGGTTTGTTGGATTGCATTTTTTACTTCTTCAACAGATACTTCTGAAATGATATCGAAACTTGCATCTTTTGCCATAATGTCCTCCTCGTTCATTCGGTTTTCTTTTATTGTAGCATAGGCTTATTTTTTTTGTGACAACTTTACTAAAATTCTTCTCATTTAAGTAGTCGCTATTTTATTTTCTGGAAGAAACTGTTATTCTTACATTTGGAATAACTTGAAAAGGAGAGGTGCTTGTGAGCAGATTCATGACTGTCTATCAAAGAAACGAAAATCTTAAGAAAATAGTGGTTATCTTGATGACCGGTTTGTCTGCAGCGGTGGCATTGAATTATTTTTTGATTCCAGCCAACGTCTTTTCTGCAGGAATGAACGGGATCGCCCAAATCATTGCTTCACTATTATCTGAATGGGTCCATATAGATGTCGATACTGGAACGTTTATTTTTCTATTGAATATCCCTGTATTTATACTAGGCTTTCTAAAAGTCGGAAAACGCGCAACTGTACTTAGTTTCATCAACGTTGTTTGTGTGTCAGTCATGACGACAGTTTTACCGACAGGACAGGTAACAGATAATATACTAATGAATGCATTAGTCGGTGGTGTTTTACTTGGCGTCGGCGTCGGTATTTCTCTAAAAATGGGTTTTACGACTGGTGGAATGGACATCATTTCATTGGTTCTTTCTCAAACGACAGGGAAAACCGTAGGAAACTATATGCTGATTTTAAATGGTATTATCGTCGTAGCAGCTGGCTTCCTCTTTAATTGGGAAAGTGCTTTGTATACGATCATCTCGATTTATGCAATGACACAAGTCATCGATGCGATCCATACGAGTCACCAAAAAGTGACCGCCATGATCGTCACAGTGAGACCAGAAGAAGTGACTGCTGAAATTGCGCAACGCATGGTTCGGGGGATGACTCTCTTACCTTCAGTTGGTGGATATTCAAAACGTGAAGGAAAAATGATCATGATGGTTATCACACGTTACGAAATGTATGATCTTGATCAAATCGTCCATGAGATCGACGAAGATGCGTTCATCAATATTTTACCAACGCATTCCGTTTTTGGTCGCTTTGCCAATGAGAATGAACAAAAAATGTATCGTTCAACAGGGGTTCTTCCTGAAATCAAACATGCATCTAAAAAGGCAAAAAGCAAATAAAAAAGGGATAGACAAACAAATCTACACCCTTGTCTGTCACCTTTGAACCGAATAACTAGTGGAAAAAGAAGTAACTTCTTAGGAACTAAGAGGATCTATAAAAAATTTGCGTAGCTGTTACCTTAGTTCTTGAGGTGAAAGACTTCTGTCCAGACCTTGCTAGCCAAATGAATATTTACAAACCCTTTAAAAAAAGGTATGATAAACAAAAATTGTGAGAAGGAGAATCCGAAGAATGAGTGAACAAAAATGGTCTGCTGAAGAAGTAGATGAAATCAAAGAGCGAATTCTCACCGCGTTAGAAATGGTGATTGACCCAGAACTAGGAATCGATATCGTGAATCTAGGTTTGATCTATGAAATCGAATTTGACCCTGAAAATGGAGATACCGTTGTTAAAATGACTTTGACAACGATGGGCTGTCCGTTAGCTGATATCTTGACTGAATCGATCCATGATGCACTAAAAGAAGTGCCAGAAGTGTCGAAAGCAGAAGTCAAATTAGTCTGGTATCCCGCTTGGACGACCGATAAAATGAGTCGTTATGCACGAATTGCGCTTGGGATTCGTTAGGTAATGGTTCTTTAGAAGGTAGATCGGATCTGTAATATAACGAATGATGAAGTAAACGTTGAACTCTTTAACCAACTTTTTTGAAAAGTTGATTAAAGAGTTTTTTATTATGAAAAATGTTGGGTTAGTTGAACGATACAGACGAAAATTAGCAAACTTTAATGTAATCGAAAATAAATAAATTAGTACGTTTTCACTCTTACAAACGATATAATAGTTATAGTAGCTATTCTCATGATCAATTTTGATGTAAAAACCTGTACATAGAACGGGTAGGTTGTTAACTTATAAAATTTTTGGTTACTTTAGAAAGGTTGGATTAAAATGATTTCTCAAAAAGACAATCAAGCAATTGTATTTAGTATTTCAATAGGATCAGGTTGTTATCGGCACATTAGTGTGTCAACAGATGAGACACTTGAAGATTTTGCTGAAATTATCTTGGATTCATTTGATTTTATCAATGATCACGCACATGCATTTTTTATGGACAATTCTGCTTGGAGTGGAAATAAATGTTACTACATGGCAGAAGTTGACATGGGACACGAATACCTTCATACCTGTGACTATAAACTTTATCAACTCGGTCTGAAAAAAGGAGATAAATTCAAGTTTGTCTTTGATTTTGGTGATGATTGGAGATTTCAATGCAAAGTGTTACGTGTCATTGAAGATGATGAAGGAGGCTATGAAGTATTAAAAAGTGTGGGAGAACCACCTGAACAATATTTCAATTTTTTTGAGTGATTTCTAATAAACGCCAAAAGAGTGAATATGAGTGATTATGTTTCAAAATCGTTGAATCTTTTTTTGTCTTAGATAGTACTACTATAAGGATGAAAGTGAATAAAACAGTTCAAAAAAAAAATCATTTTGTTTTTTACTAATTATGTGACACTTTTTAGTTTAGAGATAACCAAATTTTAAATGGAAGATGACAGAAATGTTTATCCGATCAATGAAACTCTGCTTAAAATTTTAAGTATCGTTAGGGATAACGTGTGTACTTTGTATGTAACGTATTTAAATTACTGCGAAGAAATAATATAATCTATCATGTAGTTAATAATAATAAGGAGTCGGTATTTATGGCAAACATAAGTTTGGAACGTCCAATTATTTTATCTAATGAAGATGTCAAAATTATTGAAAATACGCATCCTACAAAAAAATTCTATGACTTATTAGAAAAGAAATCTAGTGATCGTATTAGTAACAAGGATCAAGTACCTAATTGGATGAGAAAAAAATAATATGGACTATACTGTGATTTCATTAAGTAAAAAGATCAAAATGCTGGTTGAAGTAATTAAAGAAGAGGAAATTGAGATTGGAAATAAAGCTCTTAGAAAGAAGGTAAGAGAACGCTTTTCGAACTTTGTAGAATCTTCTTTTTTTGTGGAAACAATTCAGAAATGACTGAATTTTAAAACATGATGCCATACAAAAAGAGCTTTATCATGCGACAAGGACGTACTTGATTTTTAAAGACGAAACACAAGAACATCTCTTAGGTTTTTTTACGTTAGCAATCAAAGATTTAGATATTAGCAAGCTTGAAATAAAAGAGAAAAAGAAATTAGTATTTAACGGAAAATCGCCGAGTAAGGTAGGTGTTGCACCGTCTTATTTAACAGAATTAGGCAGAAGTCGCCCATCCTCTATAGGTGGGTGATGAATGCCGTTCGGTATGAGGGTTACCGTTGGTAACTCGAAGACCGACAACTAAGGCGTATTGCTTTTTTATTTTGTCTCATGTTAAAATCAGTCTATACAAGAAATGAGTTGATACAACATGGAATTAGACACAAATAACCATTCAGTATTTCTTCTTTATTATCACCTTGTTTTAGTAACGAAATATCGTAGACAAGTAATTGATAATGAAATATCTAACTACGCTAAAGCGACTTTTGAAAGAATCTCAGAATCGTATCATATCACTTTAGTTGAGTGGAATCATGATAAAGACCACGTTCATATTATGTTCAAAGCTCAACCAAAAACAGAATTGACAAAATTTATCAATGCCTATAAAAGTGCTAGTTCACGTTTGATAAAGCGCAATTATCCAAGAATCAAACAATTTCTTTGGAAAGAAATGTTCTGGTCAAAAAGTTTTTGTCTTTTGACAACTGGTGGAGCACCAATTGATGTGATTAAGAAATATATTCAAAATCAAGGAAACAATCATAAATAGAAAGCAGGCGAGCTTTATGGAGCGACTAAAAGCATATAAATTTAGAATCTATCCAACAGAAGAACAAGAAACCTTCTTTGCTAAGTCTTTTGGCTGTGTCCGTAAGGTCTACAATCTAATGCTTGATGACCGAATGAAAGCTTATAAAGAAACTAGGAAAAATTCCTCTAAAAAAATGAGTTTTCCAACGCCTGCAAAATATAAGCAAGATTTTCCGTTCTTGAAAGAAGTGGATAGTCTTGCTTTAGCAAATGCACAACTCAACCTAGATAAGGCGTATAAGAACTTCTTTCGCGATAAGTCCGCCGGATTTCCTCGTTTCAAAAGCAAGAAAAATCCAGTTCAAAGCTATACGACTAACAATCAAAATGGAACAATCGCTTTGATTGATAATCAATTTGTCAAACTTCCTAAGTTGAAGTCGTTAGTTAAAATTACGCTCCATAGACAACCTAAAGGTCTGATCAAATCCGCTACAATATCACGTCATTCTAGCGGTAAATATTATATTTCTTTATTGTGTAAAGAAGAAATAGCTGAGCTTCCTAAAACTAATTCCGCTATTGGAATTGACCTTGGTATAACTGATTTTGCAATCCTTTCTAATGGTCAAAAGATTGATAACAATAAATTCACGTCAAAAATGTCAAAAAAACTAAAACGTGAACAACGTAAGTTGTCAAGACGTGCATTATTAGCTAAACAAAAAGGTATCAATCTGTTTGAAGCTAGAAATTATCAAAAACAAAAACGTAAAATAGTACGACTACATGAAAAAGTAATGAATCAACGCAATGACTTTCTAAACAAGTTGAGCACAGAGATTATCAAAAATCACGATATGATCTGTATAGAAGACTTAAATACAAAAGGTATGTTGCGTAATCAT
>Ga0308169_10000257_pt1 | contig 92707 bp, 63 predicted proteins | sample PhyBR1_2_FD_202139 | JGI IMG/M metagenome (GOLD analysis project Ga0308169, IMG submission 202139) | Phyllosphere microbial communities from UC Gill Tract Community Farm, Albany, California, United States - DLSLSB.R1 | ecosystem: Host-associated > Plants > Phyllosphere > Unclassified | place...
AAAAACAGCAGGTAATATAGACGATTCGAAAGTAAATACCATTTCTACTCCCAATGGGGGCGAATGGGAAATCAGGTTGCCTGATGGCTCGGTGGTATGGCTTAATGCGGCCTCTTCTTTAAAATACTCTTTAAATATCGGCTCATCAAAACAGCGTAAGGTTGAATTAACCGGCGAGGCCTATTTTGAAGTAGCCAAAGATAAAGCACACCCTTTTATCGTTAAAACTTCAAAACAAGAACTGGAAGTTTTAGGCACACACTTCAATATCAACAGCTACGCTAACGAAAATGTAACCCGGACTACTTTGCTGGAAGGGAGTGTGCGTGTTGCCGATTTAAACTCAACTGAGATGCTGGTACTCAAACCAGGCGAGCAATCGGTATTATCTAACAGCGGATTAACGATTAAAAATGCAAATACCGATGAGGCTATAGCCTGGAAAAACGGCTATTTCATGTTCGATAATGAAAAACAGGAAAGTATTTTGCGCAAAATTGCCCGCTGGTATAATGTAGAAATAGAATATGCCGATCCTGAAGCCAAAGAAGTGATGTATTACGGAACGGTAAGCCGTTTCGAAAAGATATCAAAAGTGCTGAGAAAACTTGAACAAACCGGCGAAGTACGCTTTGATATTAAGGGCAATAAACTAATTGTCTATAAAGAATAAACGAGAAGAGATGAAGGAGTAACTAATCTTTATCTATAAAAAAGAAATAACAAATTAATCAACTCATAACCTAACAACCATGAAAAAACTTCGACAAAGCTCCTGACGATCCAAAAGTTGAACGCATAAAAAAAGGAGTGCTTGTAACACCCCCTTTTATGATCTGTTTAGCTATTCCGTAAACCGGAATCGATTAAAAATCAATTATTTCTTGGATAACCGCGAAACGCTTTTTGGCGTCTAAACTTTCTTGCGTTCCGCACAAAAAACAGACTATTAAATGTACAAAATTTATATTAGAATTTTATGTACGCATCGCCGCTACATACCTAAATTGCTATTAATGATGAAGTTAATTACGGTCGTTCTGCTTGCCTCGTTAATGCAGGTTAGTGCAGCTTCATTTGGCCAGCTGGTTACATTAAAAGAAAAAAATGTAACGCTCGAAAAAATGTTCCGCGAAATCAGACAACAATCTGGTTATGATGTACTGCTCTCTACCAATAAAATAAGTAGTACCACAACAATTAATGCCGATTTCAACAGTGCTACTATTGAAGAAGTGATGGGGAAAATCATTTCAGGAATGGATCTTGCCTATACAATAGAAGATAAAACTATCCTGATTACACCTAAACAAAAATCGCTGTTTAGTAAGGTTGTTGATTATTTTGCAGCCGTAAAAGTAACGGGAAAGGTGAGGGATAAGAACGGCAACGAACTGCCTGGAGTAAGTGTAAAAGAGAAAGGTGCAGCAAATGGAGCTTCCACAAACTCTTCAGGCGATTACACTATCAGTGTAAATGAAAAGGCCACCCTAGTTTTTAGCTATATTGGTTATAAGACCGTTGAGGTACCTCTAAATGGTCGCACAAGTATAAATATAACCTTAGAAGAAGATGCAGCTGAACTAAATGAAGTTGTAGTTACCGGTATGGGTACTCAGGTTGACAAACGGACATTTACCGGAGCTACCTCAAATGTAAAAGTATCTGATGCTGAAATTGGAGGTTTGCCTGATCCTAGCAGGATGCTTGACGGTCGCGTTGCAGGTGTAACCGTTCAAAATACGACAGGTACTTTTGGTACTGCCCCAAAAATTAGAATTCGTGGAGCAAGTTCTATTTACGGGAGCTCAAAACCACTTTGGGTTGTTGATGGAGTAATTCTGGAAGATGTTGCTGATATCAGTTCTGATGATTTATCATCTGGAGATGCACTCACCCTAATTAGCTCGGCTGTTGGAGGCTTAAACTCAAATGATATTGAAAGTTTCCAAATCTTAAAAGATGGAGCGGCTACATCAATTTATGGTGCAAAAGGAAAAGGTGGAGTAATTGTAATTACCACTAAAAGAGGTAGGGTTGGCTTAAATAGCTTTAATTATGTATCAGAGCTCACCACGCGCTCAAAATTCTCTTATGATAATTTTAACATCATGAATTCTCAGGAACAAATGGGAGTTTACCAAATGTTAGAGCAAAGAGGTTGGTTAAATAATTCAAGTGTATCCAATGCTTCAAACAGTGGTGTGTACGGAAAAATGTATCAACTCATCAACTCTGGTCAATTGCAAAATACCGAAGCCGCTAAAAACGCTTATTTACGAGAAGCGGAATACAGAAATACGGATTGGTTTGATTTGCTATTTAACAATAGCGTTATGCAAAATCACTCTATCAGTATGTCATCCGGAACAGAGAAGGCACAATACTATTCATCTGTAAGTGCCGTTTATGACCCAGGTTGGACGAAGCAAAGCAGAGTAAAAAGATATACTGCAAATTTTAATGCTACCTATAACCTGCGTAATAATTTAAAATTAACAATCTTGTCAAATGGATCATATAGAGATCAAAGAGCTCCAGGAACCTTAGGCCAATCTACGGATGTGGTTTTTGGTACGGTAGGTCGTAATTTCGATATTAACCCATATTCCTATGCCTTAAATACATCCAGAACATTAGATCAGAATACTTTCTACACCAGAAACTATGCTCCATTTAATATCTTGCATGAGTTAGAGAACAACTATATGGATGTTAATGTGGCTGACGTTAAGTTTCAGGGAGAATTGAGCTGGAAAGCACTAAAAACTTTAAACTTCAGTTTTCTTGCCTCGACAAGGTATAACCAAACATCACAACAACATTATATTAAAGATAGCTCAAACCAAGCATCGGCATACCGGGCAATGGGAACTACGATCATCAGGGATAACAATCCATATCTGTATACCGATCCAAGTATCTTATATGCTGTGCCTGTTTCAATCCTACCGTCAGGAGGTATTTATAATCGCGTAGATAATAAGCTTACCAGTAACGATTTCCGTTTTGTTACTCAGTATAATGAAACTTTTGCTGATAAGCATAATATCGATATCGTTGGTGGATCTACCTTAAGTGAAATTTATAGAAATAATAATTTCTTTAGAGGCTGGGGATTGCAATATGATTTGGGCGAAATTCCATTCACAGATTATCGTGTATTTAAAAGAGCTTCAGAAGAAAACACTAATTATTATACAGTAGGTAATACCAGAAGTAAGGAAGTAGCTTTCTTCGGTGAAGCAGCCTATACTTATGATAGGAAATATACCATTAAAGCAACCGGAAGATACGAGGGAAGCAACAGATTAGGCAGGTCCGCCTCAGCCAGATGGTTGCCAACTTGGAGCGTGTCTGGATTGTGGAATGTTATGGAAGAAAAATTCTTTCAGAACCTAAATACACCGTTTTCGAGCTTAACATTCAAAGGTTCATATGGCTTATCAGCCGATAGAGGTCCAAGTTATGTAACGAACTCGAAGGCGATCTACAGTAGTTACAATCCTTGGAGACCAACTAACGCTGATAGGGAAACAGGGTTACAAATTAACACTTTAGAGAACTCTCAACTTACGTTTGAGAAAAAGCATGAGCTAAATCTTGGTACCAGCTTTGGCCTGTTTAAAAATAGATTAGCGGTAGATGTAGACTGGTACAAAAGAAACAATTTTGATTTGATAGGTATTATCAATACGCAAGGATTGGGAGGCGAAATTACAAAGTATGGTAATGTAGCCGACATGAAATCAAGCGGTATTGAGGTAAGTGTATCCGGTACAGTAATTAAGAAGAACGATTTCTCTTGGACAGCGAATTTTATCTACACCCACAATCAGAATAAAGTAACTAATTCTGAAAATAATGCCCGCGTTATTGATTTGATTACGGGTACGGGCTATGGTTTACAAGGCTATCCTGCTCGTTCTTTATTCTCTATACCTTTTGTTAAGTTACAAAATGATGGATTACCAGTTTTTACCAACAGTGATGGTAGTGAAACAGTTACGGGAGTTTATCTTCAAAATAGAGATAATGTAGATTTCCTAAAATACGAAGGAACTACCGAACCTACCCATTTAGGAAGTTTAGGAAACATTTTCGGCTACAAGGCATTTAAACTAAATGTTTTTGTTACCTACTCTTTCGGTAATGTAGTACGCTTAAATCCTGCTTTCAAAACAGGTTATACTGATCTTAATGCTAGTACAAGAGAATTTTATGATGCATGGACAGTTCCCGGAGATGAGTTGAGAACAAATATTCCTGTTATCCTGGATACAAGATATATTAGAAATAACAGTAATTATAGTATTGCTTACAACTCTTATAACTATTCATCAGCAAATATTGCAAAAGGAGATTTCGTTCGTTTAAAAGATATTTCACTTTCTTACGATTTTAACAAGAAAATGTTGTCGAGGATTGGTCTTAGCGCTGCTTCGTTACGCTTAAATGCTACCAATTTATGGTTAATCTATGCAGATAAAAATCTGAATGGCCAGGATCCTGAATTTGTAAATGCAGGTGGTGTAGCATTGCCTTTAGCAAAACAATATACTTTAACTTTAAGAGTTGGATTTTAATTAATGAAACTTACAATGAAAAATAAACATTTATTTCTCGTATTTAGCGCAATTATTATTTCCGGTTTTTCTTCTTGTAAGAAATATCTGGATGAATTGCCAGATAATAGAGCAGAGCTTAATAATACCGAAAAAATAGCTAAAATGCTGGTATCAGCCTATCCTGCAAATTCGTATGTATTGGTGTCTGAGTTATCTTCAGATAATGTTGATGATTATGGAGATTCAAACCCAAACTATGATAGGTTTTCAACACAGGCATTTAATTGGCAGGATATCACCGAAACTAATAATGATGGTATTGATAGGGTATGGAGCGGTTGCTATAGTGCAATAGCCAGTGCTAATGCTGCCCTAGATGCTATTAATACGCAAGGTAACCCCGCAAATTTATCTCCACAAAGAGGAGAAGCCTTAGTGGCCAGGGCATATGGTCATTTTATATTGGTAAATATGTTTGCACAGCATTATTCTCCATCAAAATCAGCATCAGATTTAGGTATAACCTATATGACCAAGCCAGAATCTACGCTTGATCCTAAATATCAGCGCAATACTGTAGCAGAAGTTTACGACATGATGATTAAAGATCTGGAAGAGGGTATTCCGTTGATCAATGATGCCTCTTATTCAAACTCGAACGTTGCTAAATATCACTTTAACAAATCAGCTGCAAATGCTTTTGCAGCAAGGTTATTTCTTTACAAAGGAGATTGGGCTAAAGCAGTAAGCTACGCTACAGCTTCATTCAACAATTCACCATCTACCTATTTAAGAGATTATACTTACATCGCCACTTTTAGTGCGAACTTTGCTAATACAACAAGAGAATACAACTCTAGTAGTATAAAGGCAAATTTCCTAATCAGTACACCGACTTCATCTGCCGCATTGAATTTTGGTAATTATTATACTGGAAGCAGGTATTCTCACGGAGCATACATTGCAGGTAGCGAGTCAATTTTAGTAAGAAATACACCTAATGGAACTTATTCAGGTAATCCTGGTTACCGTGTTCGAAGCTATACTTATTCAGGTGCAAATTTAGATAAGGTATTGTTACCTCATGTTTCTTACCAATTTGAATATACCGATCCGGTTGCAGGTATTGGCTATACTCATAGTGTTTTTACACCTTTTACTTTAGAAGAAGTTTTACTTACTCGTGCTGAGGCTTATATTCAGTTGAAAAATTATACTGCAGCCTTAGCTGATATTAATCTTTTCGTAGGCAATACTTTTACTTCATCTGTACCTGTAACACAGGCAAGGGTTGATACATGGGCTACATCATTTGCCTATTCAACACCTGCAGCTTCAACACCAAGGAAAAAGTTCAATACTGAATTTACTATTGAAGCAGGTACACAAGAAAATATGCTTCAGGCGGTATTGTATTATAGAAGGATAGAAACATTACTTACCGGATTACGTTGGTTTGATGTTAAACGTTACGGTATAGAAGTTACCAGGCGTACAATTGTTGCTGGTGCACCAGGTCCAATTAGCAGCAATACATTAGTAGTAAGAGATAATAGAAGAGCAATACAATTGCCGCAAGATGTAATCACTTCTGGTTTAACCCCTAATCCAAGATAGACATGAAATTTAATAAAATTTATTTATTTCTTTTGGCAGTAACATTGGTAATTAACGGCTGCAAAAAGGAAAAGTTGGATCCAAATAGTGTTTTTGTTGATTCGACGATCGAAAAAAATGCACTGGATAATTACATCTACAATAATTTAGTATTGGATTATAATATTGATGTTTTATATAAATATGTAGATAAAGAATCTGACCAGAATTATAATCTGGTTCCCGCGAATTATGACAGCTCGATAAGAATGACCAAGTTGTTAAAATACCTGGGCTTTGAACCGTATGATGCCGTAACGGGCGGAAAATCTTTTATCAAAGGTTATTTTCCAAAACTGATTAACTATATCGGTGAAGCGGCTTACAGAAACAATGGTACCAGAATATTGGGTACAGCCGAAGGTGCCAGAAAGATTACGCTTTACGAGGTGAACAGATTGAATGCGACTAGTGGGGTTAATGCAAACTTTTTAACCGACAGTTATTTTCATACCATTCACCATGAGTTTCAGCATATCTTAAACCAAACTACCGATTTTCCAAGTAGTTTTAGAACAATTTCCGGAACTTCTTATGTAGATGATGTTTGGGTAACTGCCTGGGCTAATGACGGCGCAGCAATCGCAGCCGGTTTCATTTCACCGTACGCAAGTAGTTCTGATAAAGAAGACTTTGCAGAACTGTATTCATTTTATGTAACCTTGTCAGCTACCCAGTGGGATGCCAGGTTAAACGCTACCGGAAGTACCGCTGCAGGTAGAACAATTATCAACAATAAGTTGATATTGGTGAAAAATTACATGCTAACGGTGTGGAATATTGATATGGATGTATTAAGGGCAAATATCCAGGCTCGCATAGCTGACCTGCCTAATTTTAATCAAACTTCATTATAATCTATTATATTATGAAAAGAAATTATTATCTGTTAACCATCATCTGTTTTCTGTTTTTAGCAGCATGTGATAAGAAAAAAGACAGGGTTTTTGATGAAAGCCCAACAGTACGATTGAACCAGGCAGTGGCTAATGCGCAAAATATTTTAAGAAGTAAACCCAATGGCTGGATTTTTCAATATTTTCCAGGTGCTAACGCGCCATACGGTGGGGTTAATTTATTTGTTAATTTTACCTCTGCTACTGATGTAAATATTCAGGCTGATTATTCAACCGGGAATGTTACCAGCTCTTATAAAGTATATCCTGGTGCAGGTCCAATATTAACTTTTGATACCTACAATTCTGTTTTGGACTACTTTGCCTTGCCAGGTGCACTTATTAACAACTTAGGCCCTTCTGATACTGGGTTAGGAGGTGATATAGAGTTTTTGGTAGTAAAAGCCAATGCCGATTCAGTTATCTTAAAAGGTAGAAAAAGAAACACTACTCTGGTTATGGTACCGGTACCTGGAAACGCGGCAAGCGTACCTGCTTTAATTGCCAGTTACAGAGCTTCTTTTAACCGCTTTTACTTTGCAAATTCTTTCCGTTTTGTAACACCAACTAAAACCACTGCTGTATCGTGGGGGGTGTATAACGGTTTAACGGCAGGAAGCAATAACTATTCGTTCAGGCCAACAGATACTGGAATTGATGGTTTTAAGGAATATACTGTTGATGGCATAACATTTAAGCAATTAACCTTTAAAGCGGCAACAGCTACTTACCCGAATGGTTATTATGCCAATGCTGATGAAAGCTTGAAATTGGTTATTTTATAATAAATTAACATCTCTAATGGAGCCTCCGGAATTTCTGGGGGCTTTTTTATGACATAATTTTTAAACCCCTCCAGCCGTTTATGCTTATATTTGTAGCGAATGAAAAAGAAAGCAATTTTTATCCTGTTTATACTCGCACTTACGTTTACGGTAAATCTTAATGTGCAAGCACAATGTTCGATGTGTACCATTAATGCCGAGCAAGGCGTTAAAAACGGTAATACACAGACAGCAGGTTTAAATACAGGGGTGCTGTATCTTTTAGCTATTCCGTATTTAATGGCGCTTATTGTGGGGGTGGTGTGGTATAAAAAGTACCGTAAAAAAAATATCCACCTCAATATGAAAAGAGAACCTTTTAATTTAAATTAAGAGCATGTCTGGCACTACGTCTAAGCTTTATGCCATTGTGCATTGTAAATGTCCGCATTGCCGTAGGGGAGATATTTTTACCGGGAGCATGTATGGCTGGAATATCCAACATACCAAAGAAATTTGCGGGCATTGCGCACAGCGGATTGAAATAGAACCAGGCTATTTTTACGCGGCCATGTATGTAAGCTACGCCATGAACGTGATCGAAATGCTGGTGGCGAGCTTCATTACCTATTTAATCTTCGGCCCCCTTACCGACAATACTTTCTGGCATTACCTCATCGTAATTTTTACAGGCTGTTTTATCCTGTATCCCTTTAATTACCGATATTCGAGGATCATATTACTTCACGTTTTATCGCCAAATATTAAGTATAAGCCGTATTACGATAAATAACTAGGGGTAATCGTTTAAATTGTATAAACTGGTTAATTGTTAGGTTATCGATTAAACAATTAACTAAATAGTTTTTAGACCCCTACCCGACCTTACGATTAACCGATTAAAACAATTAACTAGTTAACCTCAAAGTATGCTTAAAAAAGAGACCCTCAATTTTATAAAAGATGTTGCTGAAAACAATAACCGCGAGTGGTTTGCAGCTAACAAGGATGTATACGAAGCAGCAAAGCAAGATGTTTTAGCCCTGGCAGCAGCAATTATATCTGAACTGGCTAAAATAGACCCGATCCTTTCAGCAGAGGCAGATCCAAAAAAAACGCTTTTGCGCATTTACCGCGATGTGCGTTTCAGTAAAAATAAAGACCCTTATAAAAATAATTACGGCATGTGGTTCTCTACTAAAAAAGGAGGCAACGAGCCTGGCTATTACCTGCACATTCAGCCGGGAAAAAGCTTTTTAGCCGGAGGCTACTGGATGCCTGATGTACCACACTTAAAGTTAATTAGACAGGAAATAGATTATAATGCCGAAGACTTTAAGGCGATTATTAACGAAAAGGATTTTAAGAAAAACTTTATGCTTGGTGTTGATAATGCATTGAAAAATGCGCCTAAGGGTTACGATCCGGCCGATCCGAATATCGAGTTTTTGAAGTTAAAAAGCTTTGAGGCTACAATGAAAATCGACGATGAAGAATTTTTTAAACCTAAGCTCGTTAATAAGTTGATAAGTTCTTTTAAAACAGTACAACCTTTAGTTGCATTTTTACGGAACGCGATTGAACAGTAGTTAATTAACAGTTACCAGTAAACAATTAACAGTTACCAATAAACAATTATCAAAAAACAGTAATCTTGATACTTGCTACTTAACACTTGCTACACAATACTTGCTACCTAATACTCAATAACCTTACTCTTGAAAATAAAAAAATGAAACACACCTTTCTTGCCTTTGCCTTTCTCCTCCTTATTTCTTCGCTCACTTCCTGTGTAGTACTCTCGCCTAAAAAGTATAAAGCTTTATTGGGCACAAAAGATTCGCTGTATACTGCCTTTAACGAAGGTTTAATTAAAATTGAAAACCTCGAAAAAGAAGTAAGCAGATTGAAAAAAGATACGACGCTGATGGCCGAAGAGCTTCGCGATTTGCAGAACAGTTACAACACGGTTGATGCGAATTACAAAAAACTTAAAAGCAATTCATCATCAGAAATTACAAAACTATCAGGCGATCTGGCTGCCCGCGAAAAGCGCTTAAAAGAAGTAGAAGAAGTATTGCGCAAACGCGATGAAGCTACCAATGCATTGAAAGAAAAACTACAACAGGCTTTACTGGGCTTTACCAAAAGTGGCTTAACGGTTGAGATTAAAAACGGAAAGGTTTATGTATCGTTAACAGATAAGCTCCTGTTTCCATCTGGAAGTATCATTATTGATGAAAAAGGTAAACAGGCGCTCGCACAACTCGCAAACGTATTAAAACAACAACCCGAAATTAATATTGCTGTAGAGGGCCATACCGATAACCAGAAAATAAACAACCTGGGGCAGATTAAAGATAACTGGGATTTAAGTGTATTAAGGGCAACATCGGTGGTGCGTTTCTTAACCGAAAATGAAAAGGTGGAAAGTGTAAGGATGACCGCAACCGGTAAAGGAGAGTTTCAGCCATTGGGTTCAAATGCAAATGCCGACGGAAGAAGTAAAAACAGAAGGATCGAGATTGTACTTTCGCCTAAACTGGACGAGCTTTACAACCTGATTAAATAAATTATCGAGTCGAAAGCCTCAATTTGAGCATCGGTTAACTGATTGGCAACATACAGTTAACCGATTTTTTGTTTCAATTAACCTTGTTAAGCCAATTTACAGGTTTTGATGGCGGCGGTACGATTTTAAGATTTTAAAGGTATGCTCAAATTCGCTGCCACTCAGGTTGGCGTAATCGGGCATTGAAAGCTTGTGTACGGTTAAAAAATTAAGCAGCTCTTTAATCACATTCGATACCTCTTCCGAGTCTTCGGTGTGTTTCAAGGTATCGATCTTGTTGAGCAGGAGCGAAATCTCAAACATTTTAAAATCATTCTTGCTGGTTAATTCAAGAGCAATGTTAGCTTCAGCCAGTGCCTGTTCATAATTATGCGTGGCACTGTAAAAGTTAGCTTTAAAAACACTAAAACTGGCCAGTATAAAATTGGTATAATAGGTGTAATCGCTGCTAATAATCTTATCTACAAACTGTATAATGCGCTGTGCCTTTTTAAAGTAATTGAGCTTAATGTAGGTTTGCCCAAGGTGAATAAGTAAAAACGGCGAAAATACCGAGTGGCGCACATAAAAAAGGTTCGGGTATTTACTGAGTATGGCCATTATAAAACGGTGGCATTCGGCATAGCTTTTTTGAGAGAACAACGAAATCAGCACCATGCGGTAACTCAATATTTCTGCTGAAGTTATTTCCTCGTTTTTACGTGGTGTGCTGCGGTCTATATCCTGGCAAAGCCTGATAATTTTATCTTCGAGGGTTTTACTGTCGCCAGGTTTATTAGACAAGTTATTGTAGAAATAAAGAATTAAATCGTAAGGGTTGATAGGAAAAAGCTCATTTAACCGTTTGTAATTTCTTTTAAGCGATTGCATGGTATTGGCGAGGGCGTTTTTATCTACATCGATCAGGTTAACATTACATTCAATTACATGCAACATAATCTGGATATCCTCGTTGAGCACATTTTCAGAAATTGTTTTCACCGTTTCCTTGTACAGGCTGCTCATGGTTCTTCCGGTAACCATAATATCGATAAAATCCATTCCAATACTTAACTTGTTAAAGTTTGAATTGGCTTTGCCCAGTTCGAATTTAGAAACATAGCAGATAAAATCGAAAGCATTATTTTTTTCGCTGTTGCTAAATGGCAACCTTAAAATATTTTTAAGGGCTGCAATTTCGTTCCGGTTAACGCAGAAGCGGATAGACCAGTTTAAAATGTGGTACCGGAGGCTGCTCTGTACAGCGAAGTTATTTAAAATGTATTCAAAAAATGATTTATCGGGCTTATAGGCAAACTTATCTGTGATCTGGATAAACAGAAAATAGGTGTAAATATCATCATTTAAGAAACGGACAATTTCGGTCGGGATGGCAGTACTTAAGCGTTTTTCCTCGATAATAATCCCCGCATGTAAAAGTTCTTCGTAGGCATCGGGATAACAGTTGATGTAGCTGAGTATTTTTTCTTTCGATACCCTTAGTTTTTTACTGCCTTCGGAAATGGAGTCGCTTATTTTCTTAAGCAGGAATATTTTTTCGGTACTTTTTTTGGCCAGAAAAACCCTTCTTTCTAAAAAGTAGTTAATCAGCTCGTAACACAGCAAAGGATTATTGAGTTCGAGATGGTGGTTTTCATCTTTAAGCTTAAAATAAACCTGTAACCAAAAAGGGGTTTTAAACTGGGCTAAGAGGGGAGGGCTAACATCAGCTTTGTTGATGGCTTTATTTTCGATGTTACTTAGGGTGTAGAGTACTTCTTCGGTATTGAGCGAGGGGACGTTGCTTAGGGTATCGTCATCGTAAAAGAGGCCTGTATACCACGATTTGGTTAACGATGCCGATCCGTAAATGGCGGGCTGGAGATTAATCCAGCTATTCGTTCGCAGTGCGAAAATCAGTCTAACAAAATTGTTCTCTTCAATACTATATAAAAAATCGATAAAGGTTTTAAAATAATTGCTTTTGGCTAAATGTTCGTCAATGCCATCCACAATGATCACAAAACGTCCTTCGCGTTTATCGGGGTTCTTTTTAAAAAAGCCAATCAGCTCGCTAAGACTGTTAAATTTAAATTCTTTTAAAAACCATTCCTGTAAAGTACTTCCGGTTTGTATAATGGTGTTAATGCTGGTCGAATTAACCATTAAAACGATATCGTTTTTATAAAGGGCATTTTCTGAGAGGAAAAAATACTCAACCATATGGGTTAACAATATCGATTTGCCCTGACCAGGTTGTGCGCTTACGGTAGTAAACTGATAATTATTTTTTAAGAAGTAATCGAAATCCGGATAAAAGAAACTCCGGTTGGCAGTAGCATTAAAGGGAACCCCCGAATTGTTTTTATTGGCAATTAACGATACTTCTGTAATGGCATGTGTTTTTAATTTCAAATCCTGCCAGATACTTTGTACAGAGGTTGTCTGATTTTCCTTGTCTTTGCAAAACGAATCCCAGTCATTATAACCAATGTATTGCGATAAACTGTTTAGCGTAAAAAGCGAAAATTTATGTAACGTGTTGGCGAAGCCAAAGAAGCGTTTGATGGTGGTTTCGCTTACATAATTTTTGGTTTCCTGAAATACATACTCAGAAATGATCTTACAATGGGCAGGATCGATATTTCTCAAACCTGATTTTATAAGGACAAACTTCCTAAGTTCAATAAGGAGATCGTTAGCATTCATGAATTAACGTATGGGGATGACTAGCGCTAATGTCATCAAAATTTCACAATTGAGGAAATCTATTCACGAAGAATGCATGCTATGAATAAAATGAATGGAACCAGTTTGACGAAAATGAATAGCAATGGATAAAATAGCAACCTATTCAAGATTTAGATTTGTCATGATTATAATGCACCTATAAAAACATTTACCTAACGGTCGCATTGCTCATAGTAAGTCTTCTAAAAACGCCTGACATGATGAAAACCCGTACTTTTTCGTCCCGAATAGGGATAGTTCGCAATACTTGTGTTGCAATCATCATTTTATTAACGCTCTTCTACTCCAAATCGTATGCGCAAACAAAAGTTTTTGCAAATACCGTATCTGCACAGAGTCGTGTAGATAATGCAACCAATGCAACTTTAAATAACAACAACTTTGCTACCGTTAATTCGTACGGTGGTATAGCCGTTGGTATAGGGAGCTATAGCGGAGAGTTGGAACTCAAATATCCGGCAGCAGTTTCTGCAGGAGTAACCTCATATATCAGAATAGATTTTGATGGTGATATCCTGAACAGATTACTGGGCGGTAGTTTAGGAGGTTTACTGGCCAATGTAGGTGGAACGGTTATTCTGGGTAACCACTCTTTCCAGGTTGGTGCCCGTAACGGTGCCACAGCCGTACCTCCATTAGGCGGTAATAGTGTTGATGGTTTTTCATCGGATAACCTAAGGCTGGTTAAAGATGCCAATGGTTTCTTTTATATAGCCATAACGCCTACACAGGCTTATGATAGGGTGTATATAAAAGATGTAACCAATGCTTTACTAATAGGAACAACCAACAATACTAAAGTGTATTATGCATTTTATACTTCCGGAACTGATCCTTGTGCCCAGGCCTTTGCCACCGGTTACGAAGGAACAGGCATCACGCTCGATGCACTTCAGTTGGGTAGCTCAGGCGTTACCAACAGCGAAAGGGCAATTGATGCCGATCCGAATAATTTTTCTCAACTCAGTTTAGGCATACTTGGCGTGGGATCTTCCATTAGCCAAAATTTTTATTTTGATAGCCCTTCAAACACGGGAGATGATTTTGCCCTAAGATTTAATTCTACATCAGCTTTATTAACAGCAGGAGTATTGCAAAATATTACAGTTACCGCATATAATGGCGGCACTGCTGTTTATTCGGGCAACGTAGCCTCAACCATAAATTTAGATCTGCTTGGTTTGCTTAATAGCGGGCAAGTGGTCTCAGTACCATTTTCGCCAGGTGTTGCTTTCGATCGTGTAAAAGTTACGCTGGGCTCGCTGGTTACTTTAAACCTTACACAAACCATTAATGTATACGGCGTAACGCGTTCGGCAGGCAGACCAACTTTTACTGCTCCTGCAAGTAATGCCATTGCTGCGTGTTATAATACTACCGTAGCTTTACAGGCTACTACACCAAGTACCAACGAATTAATTTGGTACGACGTAGTAGAGGGTGGAACTGCGCTACAAACGGTAGCCTATAACGGTACTTTTACCACTCCGGCATTAACCGCCAATAAAACTTATTATGTTTCGGCGCGCAGACTAGGTTGTACAGCCGAATCGGCCAGGGTACCTGTAGTAATTACGGTAAACCCACAAATTATTTTTAATGGATCGACTTTAACCAATGCCACTGCAGGTTTTGCTTATGCTAAACAACTGGATGTGGCAACAGGTGGTACACCGGGTTATACTTATGCCTTAGCTGCCGGCAGTACTTTGCCAGCTGGCTTAAGTTTATCGGCAAGCGGTGCAATAACCGGAACACCAAGTGTGGCAAATACCTACACTTTTTCTGTTGTAGCAAAAGACACTAAAAATTGTACCGCAACTGCAACCTATAATTTAACGGTTACGGCAACTTTGGCACTTACGCCAGGTGCATTGCCTGAAGGTATAACGGGTACGGTGTATACCACACAAACCATTCCGACTGCAACAGGCGGAACAGGACCTTATACTTATTCGGCTACAGGTGTTCCTCCGGGCTTAACCTTTAACCCAGCCACCAGAGAAATTAGCGGAACACCAACCCAACCTGGAATTTATACGATCCCGGTTACGGTTGTTGATGCCAATGGCAACACGCTTACCTCTAACTATACCATAAAAGTTACTGATCCATTATTGTTACCAGCAGCAACATTGGCTGATGGGACAACCGGAGCAGCTTACACTACACAGATTATACCAGCTGCAACAGGAGGTACTACACCTTATACCTATTCAGCAACGGGACTTCCTCCGGGCTTAACTTTTAATCCATCAACAAGAGCAATTACCGGTACGCCAACAACTGCCGGTACTTATACGGTACCTGTTACCGTAACCGATGCTGATGGTAAAACAGCAACTACCAATTATAGTATTACGGTTAACAATCCTTTATTGTTGCCTGCAGCTACTTTACCTGATGGAACTGAAGGAGTGGCTTATGCTACACAGATTATACCGGCTGCAACAGGTGGTGTTGGTCCGTATACTTATGTAGCTACTGATCTTCCGGCAGGATTGACTTTCAATCCAGCTACCAGAGAAATTACAGGTACACCAACACAGGCAGGTAATTATACCATTAGTGTTACTGTTACCGATAGTCAGGGTAAAACAGCAAGTAATACCTATCCGGTTAAAGTAAACGGAACATTGAGTTTGCCAACCAAAACTTTGCCTAATGGCGTGGTGGGTACAACTTATCCAACCCAAACTTTACCTGCAGTAACAGGTGGTACTTCACCATATACTTATGCGGCAACCAATCTGCCTCCGGGATTAACATTTGATCCGGCTACTCGCGAAATTACAGGAACACCTACACAGGGTGGTACTTATAATGTGGCTTTAACTGCTACAGATGCAAACGGAAACAAAGCCACTACAACTTACGCTATAACAGTGGGAGTAAATGCTCCGGTTGTAGCTTCTGCTACAGTATGTTCGGGCAGTACGGCTACTTTAACGGTAAGCAATTTGCAGCCAGGCGTAACTTATAACTGGTATGCCTCAACTGGCAGCACGCCATTGGCAACCAACAACAACGGTACTTTTGTAACGCCGGCAATAACCGCAGCTACAGTATTTTATGTTGAAGCCGTTTCCGGAACAGCAGTGAGTACCAGAACATCAGTTTCGGTTTCGGTTAATCCGCCAGCTACTTTAGCAACAGTAACTACCAATAACCAGAATATCAATTCGGGTCAAAGCACAACATTAACGGCTACTGCCGATGCTGGTAATACTATTGCCTGGTTCGATGCACCAACAGCAGGAACACAGGTTGGAACAGGAAACTCTTTCACCACCCCAGCTTTAACAGCAAGCAAAACTTATTATATTGAAACAACCAGCTCAAGCGGTTGTAAAAGCGCAAGTCGTGTAGCTGTAACTGTAAACGTAATTAACGGTGCAGGCGGAACAGCTTGTAATGCTGCAAACTCACAAAATTCGGGCATAAACGGAATTTGTTTATTGTGCGGAATTACCGGTGCCGGAAATTCTACTGATGCTGATGCAACTAACTTTACCCGAATCAACTTAGCGGTAGGTGTAGGTGCAACAGGTTACCAACAGTTAATTTTCCCAGCAGCAGGTGTAGCTACCGATAGCATTCGTTTAGATTTAGCTTTACCAAGCGGTTTGGCCGATGTAGGCTTATTAAGCAACATCACTGTTACCGTATACAATGGAACAACTGTTGTAAAAACAACACAAATCAGTTCATCATTATTAAACCTTCAACTTTTATCGGCTAACCGTTTTGCAGCGACTGTTGCAGCAGGTGGCGTTTTCGATAGGGTACAGGTGAGCTTTGGTGCTGTAGTTTCGGCATTGAGCAGTTTGGATATTTATGGCGCAACTGTAGTTTATCCAAACCCAACCTTTATTTCGGGTGCACAAAGCATTTGCTCGGGTAGTACCGCAGCACTAAGTGCAACAGCAAACGGTGGCACTACTTTAGCCTGGTTCGATGCACCAACAGGTGGCACGCAGGTTGGTACCGGTGCAAACTTTACTACTCCGGCTTTAACCACCACTACCACTTATTATGTACAGGTAAGCAAAGGCAGCTGTTCAAATACTACGCGCGTACCGGTAACGGTTACTGTTAACCCGGCAATTGTATTTGCAGGTACAACTTTAACCAATGCCACAATTGCATCGGCTTACAGCAAACAACTTCCGGTTGCAACAGGTGGTACACCAGGTTATACTTATGCATTGGCGGCAGGCAGTACTTTACCAGCTGGTTTAACTTTATCATCAGGTGGTTTAGTAAGCGGAACACCAACAGCAACGGGCAACCCAACTTTTGATGTGGTGGTTACCGATACCAAAGGCTGTACTGCAACAGCTACTTTCGCCTTAACGGCAACACCTGCCCTGGCTTTGGCTCCTGGAGCATTGCCTAATGGTGTAACAGGTACGGCTTATACCACAAACGGAATTCCGGCTGCAACTGGTGGCACGGGCCCATATAACTACTCGGCCGCAGGTGTGCCTCCGGGATTAACCTTTAACCCTGCAACAAGAGAAATTACAGGTACGCCAACACAAATTGGAACCTTTACCATACCGGTTACCGTAACTGATGCCAATGGCAATACCATTACTTCAAGTTATACCTTAAAAGTAACCGATCCGCTGGTATTACCTGCAGCAACTTTAGCTAACGGAACTACCGGAACAGTTTACCCAACACAAACTATTCCATCGGCCACAGGCGGATCATCACCTTACACGTATGCAGCTACAGGTCTTCCAGCCGGATTAACCTTTAACCCTGCAACAAGAGAAATTACAGGTACACCAACAGTTGCAGGAACTTTCACTGTACCGGTAACGGTTACCGATGCTGATGGAAAAACAGCAACAACCAATTATTCGATTACGGTAGTTAATCCTTTATTGTTACCAGCAGCAACTTTGCCTGATGGAACAGAGGGAGCGGTATACGCCACACAAACTTTACCAGCAGCAACAGGTGGTGTTGGTCCATATACTTATGTTGGTACTAACTTACCTGCCGGATTAACTTTCGATCCTGCAACAAGAACTGTTTCTGGCACACCTACACAAGCCGGAAATTACTCGATTGGTGTAACAGCTACCGATAGCGAGGGCCGAACTGCAAGTAATACATATGCACTGAAAGTAATTGGTGTATTATCGTTACCAGGTGCAACCCTGCCAAACGGTGTAGTGGGTACAGCATATCCAACGCAAACTTTACCAGCTGTAACAGGCGGTACAGCACCATATACTTATTTAGCAACAGGTCTTCCTCCGGGATTAAACTTTAATACTGCAACAAGAGAAATTACAGGTACACCAACTGTAGGTGGAACTTACACCATTTCTTTAACTGCAACCGATGCAAACGGAAACAAAGCAACAACGGCTTATAGCTTAACGGTAACTGTTAATGCACCAGTTGTTGCAGCAGCAACAGTTTGTGCTGGCAGTCCGGCTACCTTAAGTGTTAGCAATTTGCAGGCAGGTGTAACCTATAACTGGTATGCATCAACCGGAAGTACGCCTTTGGCAACCAATAATAACGGTACTTTTGTAACACCGGCCATTACTTCAGCTACTGTATTTTATGTAGAGGCAGTATCAGGAACCGCAGTAAGTGCAAGAACTGCTGTAAATGTTTCGGTTAACCCGGCTGCAACTTTAGCAACGGTTACCACCAACAGTCAGGTAATAAACAGCGGTCAGTCTACTACTTTATTAGCTACTGCCGATGCAGGTAACACCATTCAATGGTACGATGCTGCTACAGGTGGAAATCAGGTAGGAGCAGGTACTTCGTTTACTACTCCGGCTTTAACTACCAATACAACATATTACGTAGAAACTACCAGCAGCAATGGCTGTAAGAGCGCAAGCCGAGTTGTGGTAACTGTAACTGTATTAAACGGTGGCGGTGCAACAGCTTGTAATGCTGCAAACGCACAAAACTCGGGTATTAACGGAATTTGTTTACTGTGCGGAATTACCGGTGCAGGAAATTCTACCGATGCTGATGCAAGCAACTTTACCAGAATATCGCTTGCGGTAGGTGTTGGTGCTTCGGGCTATCAACAATTAATATTCCCATCGGCTGGCGTGGCTACCGATAGCGTACGTTTAGATTTAGCCTTGCCAGGTGGCTTGTTAGATTTAACGGCATTGGGCAATGTTACCGTAAATATTATGAACGGTGCTACAGTAGTTAGAACTGTTCAACTGAATTCATCATTATTAAATCTTCAATTACTTTCAGGTAACCGCTTTGGTGCAACATTAGTTGCAGGGGGCGTTTACGATAGGGTACAGGTTAGCTTCGGCGCATTGGTTTCGGCTGTAACCAGCTTAGATGTATATGGTGCTACCGTTGTTTATCCTAACCCAACCGTAACTGCCGGTGCACAAACCATTTGTGCAGGTAGTACGGCTTCATTGGCAGCAACTGCAAATGGCGGTACTACATTAGCTTGGTTCGATGCGCCAACAGGTGGCACTAAACTAGGTGACGGCGAAACATTCACCACACCAGCTTTAACCGCAACAACCACATACTATATTGAAGTAAGCAAAGGTACTTGCCCGAACACTACACGTGTACCAGTAACTGTAACCGTAACACCAGCGCTTCCAACACCGGTATTGGCTACTATTGTTAATGTTTGTGAAGGTTCTTCGGCAACTTTATCAGTTGCTAACCCAGATGCTGCGGTAACTTACAAATGGTACGATGCAGCTGTAGCAGGTAACCTGGTATTTACAGGTGCAGTTTTCCAAACCCCTGCTTTAGCAACTGCAACTACTTATTACGTAGAAGCATCGCAAGGTAACTGTACCAGTGCAGCGCGTGCAGCGGCTGCGGTATCGGTAAACCCTCGTCCGGGATTACCGGTAGTAACCGCGAGCTCATCAACTGTAAGTGCTGGTCAGACTGCAATTTTAACCGCAACTTCTGCTGATGCAACCAATACATTTAACTGGTATACTTCAGCAGCGGCTACTACTCCGGTATATGTAGGTGCTACTTATGTAACGCCACCATTAATGGCTACAACAACTTACTACGTAGAATCTGTTTCTACCAACGGTTGTGCATCGGCTACGCGTGTACAGGTTACCATTACGGTTGATGGCAACGGATCTCCAAATCCGGTTCCATGCGAGGCTGCAACCACACAGGTTAATGGGGTTACCGGGGTTGCCTTATTATCGGGTGTGTTTAACCCAACATTGGCCATCGATAACGATACGCAAACTGCTTCATCACTGGTTATGCCAGTAGGTGCATTAGGCGCATCCGTTTACCAAAGAGTTGGTTTCGGTTCATTATCTAGCGTTGGCGATACCGTACGTGTATTGGTATCATCGCCAGGCAAACTATTGTCACTTTCGTTATTGGGCAACGCATCAATCACCACATTTGTTGGCAGCAACAGCAACGGCGATTCGAAATTGTTGAACGATAACTTAATTAATATTCAATTGTTAAGCGGTAATACACAGGCTTTAATCACTTTTGTACCAACAACAGTATTTGATGGTGTAGAAGTTAGGTTAAACTCTGGCCTATTAGGTGCCTTAACATCAATAAACTTAAATTATGCACAACGTATATTGGTTGCACCAAAAGTAACTGCAGCTAATGTTACAGCTTGTGTGGGGGCTACAACCCAATTGCAGGTAAGCAATCCATCAGCAGGCTTAACCTACAGATGGTATGATGCTACCGGTACTTATTTAACCGGTAAAGACGGTATTATATTTACCACTCCGGTTTTAACTGGCGATACTAAATTCTATGTAGCTGCTGTTTCTCCAACTGGTTGTGTGAGCTATAAAACAGTAGTTAACATCACTACTAATCCTGCTCCGATAACACCTGATCTACTTTCGGCACTGGTAAATACCTGTCCGAATACATCAGTTACCTTCCAGGTTAAAAATCCGGTTGTGGGTACAACTTATAACTGGTATGATAGTGCAACATCGAATAGCGTATTGTTTACAGGTGATAGCTTTACCACGCCTTTAATTACTGCAAACACCAGCTATTTTGTAGCAGCAGTAAATAGCTGTGGTACATCATCAACCAGAACAGAGGGCCAAATTATACTGGGTACCATAGATATTCCGGTAATTACACCTCCATCTGTAACCATTACCGAAGGTTCGGTTGCCGTGTTAAAAGCAACTTCGAGCACAGCAGGTGCAACCATTAACTGGTACACAACGGCAAACGGAGTAGTGCCTGTATATACTGGCGAAACTTTTGTTACGCCACAATTAACGGCTACAACAACTTATTATGTTGAAGCAACAGTTGCGGGTGCTTGTACAGCTACCAGCAGAGCTACCGTTACAGTTACTGTTATTCCTAACGGAACTCCGGTTACTACACCATGCGGCGCGGCAACAACAACAGTGACCAGCGGTGTAACAGGTGTGGCGCTTTTAGCGGGTGTTTACAACCCAACTTATGCAGTTGATAATGATGTAAATACCGGATCAAGCCTGGTTATCCCGGTAGGTTTATTAGGTGCTTCGGTTTACCACCAGGTTGGTTTTACCGGATTATCGAACGTAGGCGATACCTTAAGAGTGAAAATTACTACACCTGGTACATTGCTTTCGGTTGCAGTATTGCCAAACTTAACGGTAACTACTTTCCAGGGAACTACCAGCAACAACGATGCAGTTTCGGTATCTAATCCATTAATCAGCTTAAAATTATTGGCAGGCGGAACTTCAGCCATATTAAGCTTTGTTCCAACCAGTAAATTTGACGGTGTAGAAGTAAGATTAGGCTCTGGTTTATTAGGTGCATTAACTTCAGTTAATTTAGATTATGCACAACGCGTAATTACTACGCCTACAGTAACCTCAGCTACAGCAACTGCTTGTCAGGGTTCTTCGGCCACCTTGGGTGTACAGAATCCACAGGCAGGTGTAGTGTACAAATGGTACTTAGGTTCAACTTATCAGGCCGGAAAAGATGGTACAACTTTCACCACCGATCCAACTTTAACTGCCGGTACTTATACTTATTCGGTAACAGCAACAGTTAATGGTTGCGAAACTCCAGGTGCCAAAGTGGTAGTAACCATTTTGCCTCCTGCGGCACCTCCAATTGCTTCAACTACTAACCCGGCTACAACTTGTATCGGCACACCTGCAACCTTAAGCGTTCAGGCTGTTGCAGGCATAACTTATAACTGGTACGATGCAGCAGTGGGTGGAAATATGTTGGTTACCAACAACAGTAGCTTTACAACTCCTGCAGCGCTTGCAGTTGGTTTACACGATTATTATGTAGAATCGGTAAGCGGTGCGGGTTGTACTAATCCAACACGTACCAAAGTTTCTATTACGGTTAATCCATCAGCAACTGCTGTTGATTTAACTGTTACCGGTACAACGTCATTGTGTGCTTCGGGTACCGCAGTACTAACTGCTGCCAGTACAACAGTAACCCTTCCGGTGTTTACCTGGTACAGCGATGCTGCTTTAACGCAGGTTGTTAACGTGGGCGCGGTATTTAACACACCAGCCATTACAGTTACCACTAAATACTATGTTACCGTTAGCGGTACAAATAAATGTGCAAACACCCCAGGTAATGCAAAAGAGGTTACAGTTACCGTTAACCCGGTTGCTGGTCCGACTGATATTAACTTAGCTGGAACAAGCACCATTTGCGGTGGTTCTACAGTAACCTTAACCGCTACAAGTACAACGGTTACCAACCCAATATTTACCTGGTACAGCGATGCAGCTTTAACTACAGTTGTAAACACGGGAGCAAGCTTTATTACTCCTGCACTTAACGCAACCACCACTTATTATGTAACTGTAAAAGGCGATAACAAGTGTGAGAATACTGCTGCTACAGCGAAATCGATTACCATTACGGTTAATCCAAAAGCTACAGATTCGGATATTGCCATCAGCGGAATAACTTCAATCTGTAAAGGATCTACCGCGGCACTATCTGCTTCAACAACAACTGTAATTAACCCGGTATTTACCTGGTACAGTGATGCAGCCTTAACAACAGTAGCTTATGTGGGTGCAAGCTTTACTACACCTGCATTAAATGCAACTACTACTTATTATGTAACGGTAAGAGGAGATAACAAATGCGAGAATTTACCGGCTAACGCTAAAGTGGTTACCGTAACAGTTAAAGAATTTGCTACCGCTGCCGATATTGCAGTAAGCAATGCCCGTATCTGTTCTGGTACAACCGTAATGTTGATGGCTTCGAGCACAACACTAACGCAACCGGTATTTACCTGGTACAGCGATGCCTCATTAACAAGTGTGGTGTTTACCGGCCCAACCTTTACTGTAAACGGCTTAACCGCTACTACCAATTATTATGTAACCGTTAAAGGAGCCAACAAGTGCGAAAACAGTGCATTAGATGCGAAAGTAGTAACCGTTACGGTTAATCCTTTAGCAACTTCAACTGATATTATACTTAACGGAAGTGCGGTGGCCTGTGCCGGATCATCGGCTGTGTTGAGTGCAAGCTCTCCAACAGTTACTAATCCGGTGTTTACCTGGTACAGTGATGCTGCATTAACCAACGTAAGTTTCATCGGTGCAAATTATACCACACCAGCTTTAACCAGCACAACTACTTATTATGTAACGGTTAAGGGCGATAATAAATGCGAAAATGCACCTGGTACAGCAAGGGTAATTACCATTACAGTAAATCCGGTGGCTACTGCTGCTGATATTGCTGCAAATAACACTACCATCTGTTCGGGTTCTAATACCACATTGGTAGCCAGCACTACTACAGTTACCAACCCAACCTTTACCTGGTACAACGATGCTAATTTAACATCGGTAGCTTATGTAGGTACATCGTTTGTTACACCAACACTGACCACAACTACTACTTATTATGTTACGGTTAGAGGCGATAACAAATGTGAAAATTCAAAAATTACTGCGAAAGTAGTAACGGTAAATGTAAATGCAGGTGCAACTGCTGCCGATATTACCTTATCAACCCCAGCTAAAATATGTGGCTCTGGTTCGGTAGTAATCAATGCCAGTTCTACCACAGTTACCAGCCCGGTATTTACCTGGTACAACGATGCCTCACTAACTAGTATAGCATTTAGTGGCCTAATGTTTACTACGCCTAACTTAACCACCACTACTACTTATTATGTAACGGTTAGAGGCAGCAATAAATGCGAAAACAGTGCGGCAAATGCCAAAGCAGTAACGGTTACTGTTAACCCAATTGCAGTAGCAACCGATATTACGGTAAACGGTTCTACTTCAGTTTGTGCCAACACAGGGGCAACTTTAGCCGCAACCAGCACAACCGTAACCAACCCGGTATTTACCTGGTACAGCGATGCGTCCTTAACAACAGTTGTATTCACCGGACCGGTATTTGTATCGCCGGCATTGAGTGCCAATACAACTTATTATGTAACAGTTAAAGGCGATAACAAATGTGAAAATTCAGCAGCAACTGCCAGATCTGTAAATGTGGTTGTTAATGCAACACCAGCAACGCCAACAGTATCAGCTCCTGCAGGTGGTATTTGTGCTGGCGATGCTGCAACCTTAACCATTACCAACATTCAGCCAGGGGTAACTTACCAATGGTACGATGCTGCAACCAGTGGTAACCTGTTATTCTCAGGCACTACATTTAATACAACGGCGCTTACCACCACAACCGATTTCTACGTAATTGCTACAGGAACCGGTGGCTGTACCAATAATGGTGGCAGGGTTAAAGTAACGGTTACCGTTAATGCAAAACCAACTGTACCTACAGTGGCTTCAGCATCGGTAAGTGTATGTACCGGAAGTCCGGCAGTATTAACGGTTAGCAACCCACAAACTGGCGTTACCTACAACTGGTACACTGCTTCAAACGGTGGATCGCCGGTAGGAACCGGAGTTAACTTTACCACTCCGGCAGTAAATGCTAACGCTACTTACTACGTAGAAGGTGCTAACGGAACCTGTACATCAGCTTCGAGAACGCTGGTAAATGTTACCGCATTGCCTGTACCGGTTGCACCAGCATCGGTAACGGCAGCAAACGGTACACTTTGCGCAGGCAGCTCAACCATATTAACCGTAAATAACCCGGTAACCGGCTTAGTTTACAGATGGTATGCTGCAAGCTCAGGCGGTGCTGTATTGGCTGAAGGTATCACCTTTACCACACCTGCATTAAACGCAACCACTATTTACTATGTAGAAAGTATTGCGGTAGGTGGTTGTGCTAGCCCAAGCAGAACTGCTGTAACGGTAAATGTACTTCCTGTGCTCGATAAACCAGTGGTAGTGGTACAAAATACTACACCTAATAGCGTAACATTTGGCTGGGCTGCGGTTGCCAATGCAACAGCTTACGAAGTTTCGCTTGATAACGGCTTATCGTGGATTAGCCCAACCAGCGGACCAACCGGGACCAGTTATACAGCCTTAGGTTTAAAACCTGATCAAAGTGTTACCATTGTGGTAAGGGCAAAAGGCCAGTTAGATTGCCAAACCAGTGCTAACTCTACTCCGGTTACAGGCAAAGCTGCTAATCCTTTTGGCAACCAGGTGTACATACCAAATGCATTTACACCAAATAACGATGGTAAAAACGATGTATTCTTAATCTATGGCAATACCATTGCAAGTGCTAAAATGAGTATTTACACCCAGTGGGGTCAATTGATATTCCAATCAGATAATTTTGCTAACGGATGGGATGGAACCTTTAAAGGTGTTAACCAGCCAACAGGAGTATATGTTTACATGGTTGAGGTAACCTTTACCGATGGAACAACAACACTGAAAAAAGGAACAGTAACGCTGATTAGATAAGAAGAGGATTAATAATAAACAGATAAAATCATAGACCATGAAAATATTATCGGCTTTAAAAATATATGTTGCCATGTTCGGATTACTGCTGTGTACAGCAAAATCCTTTGCGCAAACCGACCCACATTTCTCGCAATATTATGCTTACCCGTTATGGCTGAACCCAGCCTTAACGGGGGTAATTGACGGCGATTATCGCGGTTCGGTAAACTTTAAGCAACAGTGGAGTGCCCTGAACAGCTCTTTCTTAACCGGTGGTGCTTCGTTTGATATGGCACCTAAAAAGAACTTTGCCTTTGGTGCCACAGTAATGAACCAAAGGGCAGGGGAGCTTGATTTTAACTACCTGACCGCGCTCGTATCCGGATCGTACCGCTTACGTTTTGGTGCCGAAGGTTTACAAATGATCAGCTTCGGATTACAGGCAGGGATTATCAACCGCAGTTTTGATTTCTCGCAAGCCAGGTTTGGTAACCAGTTTAACCCGATTTCGGGCTACGACGGTGGCATGATGAGTGGCGAAACATTATCATCACAATCTTCATTAGTGCCCGATGTTAACGCAGGTGTAATGTTTTTTGATGGTAACCCCAATAAAAGTGTGAACGTTTTCCTGGGCGCCAGTGCAGCACACTTAACCCGCCCTATGGATCGCTTTTCGGGCAGTAATTCAAGACTTCCGATTCGCGTTACCGCGCATGGTGGTGCCAGAATCCGTGCTTCGCAATTGTTAGATATTGTACCCAATGCTTTGGTAATGTACCAGGGAAATACAAACGAGGTTTCTGTTGGTGCTTATGCGCAGCTAAACGTTAATCCATCAGCAAACGTTTTGTTTGGAGGTAATTATCGGGCTAAGGATGCCGCAATTGCTTTTGTTGGCTTGCAGCTAAAAAATATGGTTTTCGGATTGAGCTATGATGTAAATACTTCGACTTTTAACCGTGCCTCAAATAGCAATGGTGGTTTAGAATTGTCTATTTCGCTAATCGGCCGTAACGGAATCATCGGTCCAAACTTCTTTTGTCCACGCTTATAATTATTCAGATGAAACCATCATGGTTTTCGAACCATGATAGCTTCATCACCGTTGAAACCAAATTTAGAAAGATGAAAAAAATATTACTCTTTTTGCTAGTGGCATTTGGCAGTTATGCAAACGCACAGTTTGTGGTTAATTATAAAAAAGTTGCCGATACTTATTTCGAAAATAAGGATTACTATGCGGCCTCTACCTTTTATAAAAGAGCCTTAAAAATTACTGGTGATAGCACTTATGCTATTTTACCCTATGGTAAAGAAAGAAAAACAGCTTCTGATAACAAAGCGATAGAAGATTACGAAGGGTCGGTTTACAACCTGGCCGAATCGAGCCGTTTATACCGTGAATTTAACGAGGCCGAAAAGTATTATGCTGTTGCCGTTACTTTTTCCAATACCAGGTACAGAAAAGCCCTTTTTTACTACGCTGAAAGTTTACGTGCGAATAAAAAGTTCAACCTGGCTATCGATGCCTTTCAACAATATATTCAAAGAAACTCTGGCGATGCACTGGCTAAAGAGGCGCAAAAAGAAATCGAATCGTGCAAATTTGCCATCGAGGAAATGCGTTTTCCACGCATGGTACAAGTAAAAAAACTACCTGCAAATGTAAACGGTTTAGGTTCTAACTATGCTCCTGTTAAAGTCAATAACGAGTTTTATTTTACTTCTTCGCGTCCAATTGCTGTAGCTGGTAAACGCGATTTGGTTAAAACAGATGCTGGCGATGTGCAGGTGTCGACCAAGAGCAATCCTTTCATCAATAACATTTATGCAGCTAAAGGTGAGTTAAGTGGCAGCGATATTGCCGTTAAAATGGTCGATATCAATTTCCCTAAAAACATGGAAATAGCAGCACCTGCTTTTTCTCCAAATGGAGCTGTAGCTTATTTTACAGCCTGGAAGGATAAAGAAAAATACGGTATTTACAGCGCAAAAAAAATAGGTGATAAGTGGTCAGATCCGCAACCTGTTGGCTTGCAGGTAAACAGTAAAGATTTTAATTCAGCACAACCTTTTGTAACCAGCGATGGTAAGTTCCTGCTTTTCTCATCTGACAGGAGTGGAGGTTACGGTAAATTCGATTTGTGGTATTGCGCCATCCGCGAAGACGGATCTTTAGGCCAGGCGGTGAACTTTGGCCCAAGCATTAATACCGAAGACGATGAGCGTGCGCCTTACTACAACACTTTAACCAAAAAACTTTTATTCAGTACCGATGGCAGAACCGGTTTCGGCGGACTTGACTTTTTCGAGGCTGAAGGCGATTTGGTTACCTGGTCTAACCCAAAAAACCTGGGTTATCCTTTCAACTCATCAAAAGATGATCTTTATTTCACCGCAACTGATGATCGGGGAACAAGAGGTTACATCAGTTCCGATCGCGAATCATCATGCTGTTTAGAACTTTTCGAGGTGAAAAAAGAATACCTTTCTATTTCAGGTATTTTAACCGATTGTAAAACCAAAGCCCCTTTAGCTGATGCCTCAGTAACCCTTACCAATGCAGAAGGCCCTCAAAAATTTACTACAGGTACTGATGGAGTTTACAGGTTTAAAGTAGATTCGAAAAGACCAATTAAATTGCTTTTTGCAAAAGACAACTACTTTGCCATTACCCGCAATTACCCTTACGAAGAACTCGCCAAAGCTGATACCCTGATTTATAAAGATTACTGCTTAAGTCCTTTCAAATTAGGCATTCCGATGGCTTTGGATAATGTGTATTATGAGTTTAACAGTGCCGAGCTAACAGAACCTTCTAAAAAAGTATTGGATTTCTTAATTCCGATTATGGAAGATAACCCGGAAATGGAAATTGAATTGGGTTCTCACACCGATAATATCGGAACCGATGAGTATAATCTCGATTTATCAAACCGAAGGGCAAAATCTTGTACCGACTATTTAGAAAGTAAAGGCATTGCCGCTTCAAGGTTAACCTCAAAGGGTTATGGCGAATCGATGCCGATTGCACCAAACGAGATTGTGGTTAAACGCAAGAAAAAAGATAACCCCGAAGGAAGGGCTAAAAACAGAAGAACAGAATTTAAAGTAACCAAAAAATAATAAAATTAGCATCCCGGTAAGCCATCTTCTTTTTAGGAGATGGCTTTTTTGTTTTTATGGCCAGCCTTTTAAATTAATCTTTGTAATTTTCCGCCTACCATTTAAACGCAATGAAACTTAATATCCAACCAACAGCAATTTTTAGAACACCTAAATTTTCATATCAGGCCGAACTTGCCGATTGTTGGGAGGAATTAAAAGAAGCCATTTCCATTTCATCTGCTGCCTTTTACGAAACCATAAAAGACATAAAGGCAACCGAATTGACTGGTCTTCCACCTAAAATTCATTTTACCATCTGGAAGTACTTTAACCGTTCTAAATTTCGTGCAACACCTTATGGCACCTTTGCCAGTTTTAGCTTATTAAACAATGCCATAAAACCTGCAGCCAGACCTATTGTTGTGCAGGAAACATTACAGGTACGCGAACTCATAGATTGGCCGCATAAAAACAATATCAGGTTTGAGCTGAATGAATTATTAGCCAAAAACTGTATGCTCTTTAGCAATAGCAGTTACTATTTAACGCCAAACAGCATTCGTTATATTGCCTGTGCCGATGGGGTGTTTGAACTGGCCGAACTCGATTACGACAATACAGTAAAACAGGTTTTGGATAGTTGCTTAGCGCCAATCCATGTTAACGATCTGGTTAAGTCAATGAACCTTGAAAGTACCGAACTCGAAGGATTTTTTGGCTTATTGCAGGATATGCATGATCTGCAACTCATTTTTACCGACTACGATCCCAACATCATCGGCACTGATTATTTTGAGCGCATTGGCCTTAACCATACAACCGATCTACCTAAATATCTCCTGGCACAAAGAAACGTTCAATCCGGAAATTTGGAAGAGCGCTTGCTTCAGGCCATTCCCGCATTAACCAAGTTAATGCAGGATATTTTGCCCGCTAAAGAACAGGGGGCACTCGGACAGTTTACCACGCGCTTTAAAAAGAAGTTCGAAGATCAGGAAATCCCGTTATTGATAGCTTTAGATCCCGAAATGGGGGTAGGCTATGATGAGCTTGAACAAGCAGGGCAAAACGACGATTTTATTGCCCGGATAAAAAACAAGCCCTCAAAAAAGTCAACAGAAAGTGAACAGATTAAAAACCTGTTGGGCACAGACCTCTCCTCACAAGGTTTTGAAAGAGGGAAAACCATTTTTTTAAATAAACTTTCCTTTTCTCCTAACGAAAAGCCTTTACCACTGCCCAATTCGCTGAGTATGATCATGTCTGTTCAGGATGATCTTATTTTTGCCGAACAGATTGGCGGGGCAACATCAAATGCCTTAACCGGTCGTTTTACCATGGCCGATGAAGGGGTTGAAGATTATACCAGGAACATAGCCCGAATAGAACAAGAGGCCAACCCAGATGTTTTGTTTTTTGATGTGGCGTATATGGTCGAAACCAATGTAGATAATGTAAACAGGCGAAAACTGATTTATGATCACCAGTTATCTATTTTAAATTTCGATACTTCAGCCGCACCTTTAACCTTAAACGATATTCAGCTTGCTGTGCGGGGTAAGGAAGTAATTTTGCGTTCTAAGCGTTTAAATAAGCGCCTGGTACCACGTTTAGCCTCGGCATATAATTATTCCAGATCCGATCTTTCGGTATTCAGGCTGCTCTGCGATTTACAATATCAGGGCTTACAAAGTAATCTTTCCCTGCCGCTCGATAGCATATTCCCCGATTTGGATTACTATCCGCGGCTGCAATACCAGAATATTGTTTTAAGCAATAACAAATGGAAAATACAGAAAGATAAGCTGTTAGGGCTTGATAAAAAGTCTTTATCTGTAACCAACTGTCGCGAATACCTGAAAGAAGTTGGCGTAAGCCCATGCTTTAAAACAGGTGTTTCCGATCAGACTTTATGTTTTGCACTCCAGAGCGATGAAGATTTAACTGCTTTTCTGCAATATATGCAAAAACAAAGCAGTATTTATGTAGAAGAAGTTACTTTCCCTCAGCAAAGTACGGTGGTTGATGAAAACGCGAAGCCCTATATTGCTCAGTTTATTTTATGTCTGACACATAACCAGCAGCTTTATGCGGGTATTAGTACACCTGCAGAACCAACAACAGTAACCCGGTTTTTTCCGCCAGGTAAAGAATGGTTGTATTTCGAAATTTATACGCACCAGCAACGGTCAGATCAGGTTCTGGCCGAAATCATTGGGCCTTATTTAGATAAGCACGGAGCCGATATCAAATCCTGGTTTTTTATCCGTTACAACGAAAATGGAAACCACATCCGTTTCAGGCTGCAGTTGAACGATGAGCTTAAGGTACAGATATTAATTTCAGACCTGATGACCGATCTATCCGAACATTTAAACAGCGGCCTGGTATCAGATGTACAGATTAAAAGCTACAAACGCGAACTCGAACGTTATGGGAGCGATAATATTGAAAATGCAGAAAAGCATTTTGCTGCCGATAGTAACTTTGTTTTGTCTCTTTTAGAAACTCAGCCCAGCCATTTCGACAAATATAAACTTTGTGCTGCGCTGGTATCAACGCTGGCAGTATCAAAAATAATCGACAGGTCAGGCCTGTTCAAAGTGCTTAGTGGGATTTCTGATGCATTTAACCGCGAACATCATTTAGATGCAACTGATTTTAAACAGCTAAACAGTCAGTATCAGGAATTCAGAAAGGCTGCATTTGGCGGACTAAATGAAAATCAGCAGCAAAAATTCAATACGTTATCTACTTCATTAGTTGAAATTATAAAGCAGTGCAGGCCGGAACAGCAGGCAAAACTATTTAGCGATTTAATGCACATGCACGTAAACAGGCTGTTCAATAAAGATCAGCGCACGCACGAGATGGTGATGTATTATTTCCTGGTAAAAGAAATTCAGCGTCAAAACGCAATGGCCCATTAGCGGTTTAACTTAGCCATCGGGTTAACAATATTTACGTCAATTTCCGTAATATAACGGTTTAACGGGTCTTGATAATACCTGAATACATACTCTTCGCCATAAAAATTATTCAAGCGTTTAGCAATATTCTCAATCCCCACATGGTGACTTTCCGTTTGTTTGCCCTTGTTATCATTTATCATGTTAATGGTAGTGATATTCAGGTTATTATTCTGGTAAACAATTTTTATCTGTGCAGGTTGGGTAGAGTGCGAAACATTTCCATGTTTAAAGATGTTCTCTACCAAAGTTAATAAGATAAGGGGCGGAAATCTTAGTCCGAATAAATCGCCGGTTACCTCAAGTTCGAGGTTAATGGTGTTAGCAGTACGGAGTTTATGCAGGTTAATTAAATGTTCTATTTGTTCAATCTCTTCACTTAAAGGCACAACCTCCGATGCTTCGGGCCGTTTAAGGGCGTAACGCATCATTTCAGCAAGGTTCATAATGGCATCGGCTGCCATAGGGGCCTTTTTACGGGCATCGTTGTAAATAAAATTTAGGGTATTAAACAGAAAGTGTGGGTTAATCTGGCTCCGCAGGTAATTGTTTTGCGATTGTATCAGGTCGTTTTCCAATGCCTGCTTTTCAATTTGGGTAACCAGGTTCTGTCTTTCTAATGCTTCTACCTTTTTGCGCTCTTCAAATGATTTAATGATGTATACATAACCTGTAGCAAAACCAATAAATAATAAGGAGCGATAAGTAAGAATTGAAACATAGGCGCTATCGATAACTATAGAAGAAGATGCCTGAATAATTCCGATTGCCCTGAAAAGTGAACTTAAGAGGTAATGTATACATATATATAATGCAACCGCACCTAGTATAAGAAATGAAATCTTAATTACTTTAAATGATGCATCCCGTTTGTTTAGTAGTTTATTTAGAAAGAATGAGTAACTGTAAAAAACAGAAATATTAGTAGTATACAGTCCAACATAAGCACTGGGTGGAAGAAATGCTCTATTAATTAATCCAAGGATAAATACTTCATAAACGATGTAAATTATCCAGACAATTAAGTGGATTTTATATTTTTTATAGAAGGAATTTAAATTTAAAAGGTTCATTTTTTCGCTTTTAATCTATTGAAATGGGGGTTTTATCTCCCAAATAGGGGGGTTTGTGTAAAAAAATAGTGCCAGTTGTTTTTCTGCCGCACCTTTACAGAAATTAATAACAACAGCAATAAATCACATTTAAAATAATAATATCATGAAAGCGCAACACACAACTAAACTGGCAAAAAAAACAGTATTCGTTTATAAAAACATCAAAGATCAAAATAAATTCAGCACTAATCCGACTGTTGATCAAAGCCACACAGTTGCAACAGTGAGCACTTGGATATATGCTGTTTAATATCTTTTAAATTAAATCCATTAAGCTGTCGGCTATATCTATCTGGGAGCGAACTTTATCTTAATTATTATATAATCTATTACTTTAAGTATATTCATAAAATGAAAGCACAACAATCTGCTAAATTGACAAAAAAAACAGTTTTTATTTATAAAAGCATCAAAGATCAAAATAACTACCAAACTGTGCCTACCGATCAAAGTCAAACAATTTCGACAGTGAGTACCTGGAACATTGCTCTTTAATATTGCTACTGATTTCGGTTTGATTTTAATAAACTACTTTGAACATAAGCAAAGAAAGCGTCTTTATATCCTTCGCCAATTTGTATCATTTCATTGTTTACCAAACGGATAATATTTCCATCAACCTTTTTAATGGCGGTTTTGGCAACAATATTTGATTTGTTTACCCTGATAAATGCGTGAGTTTCAAGCGCCTTTTCAATCTCCTTTAAAGTAAGGTATGTAGTATGGGTTTCAGATTTGGTAATAATCTGAATGTAGTTTTGTAAAGCCTTGATGTAAAGTATTTCATCGATCGCAATATTAGAAAAGGCGTATTTATGATCACCTTTAATGTAAAGCGCGGCAACCTGATCAACTTCTTTCGGAGAAGGTTTAACAGCATTAGCCTCTTTCTTTAAAATACGGTCAATGCCTAGTGCAAATTTTGCAAATGAAATGGGTTTAAGTAGGTATTGATCCGATTGTACATCAAATGCCTGCAGGGCATAGTCGGGATGTGCGGTAGTAAATATCAGGTATTTAGCTTTCTCTCTGATGTTTTTAGCCAACTCCAGACCATTTATGCCTGGCATGTCAATATCCATAAACAATAAATCAATCTCATCGTCAACACTAATTTCTGTAAGTGCCTGTACAGGACTGGTAAAGGTCTTAAAAACAGTTAAACCAGGCATTTCGGCAATGTGATCTGTGAGTACCTCAATTGCATGCTGCTCGTCGTCAATAACAACGCATTTTAGATTCATGATTATTTAAATATGTTTGTTTTTGTGATTTGATTGCAAGTTAAATAAAAATGAATTGATTTAACTACTCGGCTAAAAAAAACTTCTCCCCCGGTTTTGTCTCTAAAAACACGGGGTTTCGTGTAAAATTCTACGGGGTTGATGTAAAAAACTTACCAGCCTAACTTCTTTTTCTAATCTTTAAACTGTTTGCCAAAAACAATAATTGGAAGTGTTAAAACTCCCGATGAAAAACATCTGCCTGCCCAATCTTGTGTAGCCTGTAGATAAGTAAATTAAAAACAGGCCATACAATACTGGGTTAAAAATTAAGAATTGAAAACAGTAAAAAAGATTTAAATAATACAGAGAAACAAGAAAATATTCCCCTACATCTATCTTCCTCCAAAATGAAACACAACGAATACGAGTATTTACTTAATAAAATCTACTACAACGGGATCCTCAAAAAACAAGGGGTTAACGCTGATATCTATCAGAGAATGCAGAACGAGTACAGCAATCTTGATATGAAAAATATGGTAGAAGGCAAGCTGGATAGCGAATATGCTTTTAGAAAATCTTTTTTGGTTGTGCGTAATTACGTTCAGCAAGCCATTAAAGATGGAATGAAAAGCTTTCAGTTTACCATGCGTGCCGGCGATATTACTAAGCTTACTTATATGGTTGATATGTTAAACAGGAATTTTTTCGACAAACAAAGTCTTGATCAGATTATCATCACGGCTAACTCGGTATTCAGTCAATATAACTTAAAAAATTAACTACCTATAAAGATATTACCATGGAATTAAAAGACGAAATCGGGCAATTTGCCGTAAGAATTAAGAAAATGCTTCCACAAGTTCAATCTGAGGATTTAACCCGGAATGCCCTAGTAATGCCTTTTATTCAAATTTTAGGTTTCGATCCTTCTGAGGTTCAATCTGAAGCCGTATTGGATTTTGGAGTTAAGAAAAGTAAAAAAGTTGATTATACCATTATGAAAGATGGTGAACCAACTATTTTGGTAGAGTGCAAACACCACAACGATAATTTAGATATCCACGATTCGCGCTTATCTAAGTATTTCCGTAAAACAAAAGCTAAGTACGGCTTATTAACCAATGGTTTAGTGTACCGTTTCTATACAGAGAAAATGGTTAGATCTAAGAAAAACCAGGAGCCTGCATTTGAATTTAAAATCACCGATACTAAAGCCGCTACCATTGCAAAAATGATCGAAGAACATAAAGATTACTTTAATGTAGATCAGAAACAAGATGTTGTAGCCAGCTAATAAAAATATTAATTTTAATCTAAGAGTTCCCGAAAATTCTTACCTAAGGTCCTGATGCAAATCGGGACTTTTTTTATGCCCTTTATGTAGCATACCCAAAAAGAAAGGGTAGGAAACGTATCATTTCCTACCCTTTAATGTATATAAGTTTTAACCTGATTAAATCAGCTCTACGCTTCTGCTTACAAAAGCCGTTAGCTCAGCTCCGGTTAACATACCCTGTGCCAATAGCGCTAAATCTACCGCTTGCTTAGCCAGTGTGCTTTGCTCAGCATCGTCCGATTTAAGGATTTTGCTAATCAGCTTGTGGTTACCGTTAATGGCTACCTTATAGTTGTCTGGCATTTGTCCGTAAAAACCCATTCCGCCGCCCATAGCAGCCATATCTTTCATACGGCGCATAAACTCATCCATGGTAATGGTAACAGGTAGCTCTTCCGGGTGTAAAGCCACAATTTCTACATGCATGCCTGGTTTAGTAATAGCCTTTTCGAAAATGCCGGTTACTTCTTTAACCTGATCTTCGGTTAAAACATGTTCGTTTTGCTCGTCTTTTTCAATCAGCTTATCAGCAACACTCGAGTCGACACGTTTAATTGAAGTTTTCTCTAATTTTTGCTCTAACTGATTAATGAAATGATTATCGATTGGCGAATCGAGTACCAATACGTCATACTCTTTTTTATTAGCCGATTGGATAAAGGCATCCTGCTTAGCTGCATCGTTAGTATATAAATAAACTACGCTGCCATTTTTATCAGTTTGCAAAGGCGATACCTTCTCTTTGTATTCAGGTAAAGTGTAAAGTTCATTTTTGGTGTTGCCAACCAGCGCGAAATCTTTTGCTTTATCGTAAAATTTCTCTTCGCTAATCATACCGTATTTAACAAAAAGACCAATGTCTTTCCATTTATCTTCGTATGCCTTACGGTCTTTAGCAAAAAGCTCAGCAAGTTTATCAGCTACCTTTTTGGTAATGTAGTTGTTAATCTTTTTAACGTTACTGTCAGCTTGTAAGAAACTACGCGATACGTTTAACGGAATATCAGGCGAATCGATTACCCCATGCAATAACATTAAGAATTCAGGCACAATATCTTTAACCTCGTCGGTAATAAATACCTGACGCGAGTATAATTTGATTTTGTTGCGTTGCATTTCGAAGTCGTTTTTCAACTTAGGGAAATACAATACTCCGGTTAAGTTAAACGGATAATCTACATTCAGGTGGATCCAGAATAAAGGCTCTTCTGAGAACGGATATAATTCGCGGTAAAAACTCAGGTAATCTTCATCTGACAAATCTGCAGGTGCTTTTGTCCAGATGGGGCTGGTAGTGTTGATGATATTATCAACAGTTATGTCGCTATATTTTGCTTTGCCTTCCTCATCAACACCATCTTCTACAGATTCGGTTTTAGTACCAAACTTAATTGGAACCGGTAAAAATTTAGCGTATTTATCCAGAATTTCCTGAAGTTTAGATTCTTCTAAGAATTCTTCTGAATCTTTGTTTACATGCAGGATAATATCGGTACCACGGGTGGTTTTAGTGCCTTCGGTAATTTCGAATTCGGTACTGCCATCGCAAACCCATCGTGCTGGTTCTGCACCGTCCTGATAAGATAATGTTTGGATTTCTACCAAATCAGCTACCATAAAGGCCGAATAGAAGCCTAAACCGAACTTACCGATGATTTCGTTGGCGTCTTTTGCATCTTTAAATTTCTCTACAAATTCACTTGCGCCCGAAAAAGCAACCTGGTTAATGTATTTTTTAATTTCTTCGGCAGTCATACCCAAACCATTATCGCTAATGGTAATGGTTTTCGCTGATTTATCAACAGCAACCTGTATCAATGGCTGACCAACTTCGCCGTTAAACTGGCCCAATGAGCCTAATCTTTTAATTTTTTGAACCGCATCTACTGCGTTTGAAACCAACTCACGAAGAAAAATTTCGTTATCAGAGTATAAAAATTTCTTAATTATAGGGAAAATGTTCTCGGTGTGGATGGAGATATTTCCTTTTTCCTGTATGCTCATATGTAAATAAATTGTTTAATCTATATCCTGCATAACAAGGGTTGTTCCAAAGGGTTTTATTTGCCAAAATGACAGATTAACCAAGGTAAAAGGTAGGAAGGTAGTGGGGATGGAAGATTGGGATGGTGCAAAAAAAGAAAGCCAAAAAACGGCATGTTCTTTGGCTTTAAAATATTGTGTGGTGCCTTAGTTTAAAAGAAAACTCGGCTGATCTTCTTCTAAGGATAGGATTTTTGAAATTTTCTTCAGGAGTACATCCATTTGGAAAGGTTTTGATAAGAAATCATCCTGACCATAGTTTAGCGTTGTAAAATCTTTCGGATCGTATAAACCCGAAATCAATAAAATCGGAATTTTAGAAGTACTTTCGATAGATTTCAATTGCTCGCACAAAATACGTCCGTCTATATGTCCAAGCGAAATATCAAGTAAAATTAAATCCGGGTTAAACTGCGCAATACGGTTAAAAATCTCTTCTCCGTCATTTAGTGCTGAAACCTTAAAGCCGCCAATTTCCAGTATCAATTGTATGGTTTCTAAAACCTCAATATCATCATCTACTACCAGTATTCTCTTCATATGTGTTAGCAATTATATGCTGTTAAACGTATAACAAAAGTTTGTGTGGATATGTTTACAATCTTAAACATATTTTAACAATTTATTATGGCTTAAAGCAGATTTTGATTTAGCTGGCCTGTTGTATGATGCCCTCTTTGTGTAAAATGAAATTAAATAGCTCATCAATAGGTTTTTGCAGAATTTTGCCGGGCTCGATGCCGTTTTCTACCAATACCGAAATAAGTGCATCCTGATAATAATAGGCAATAGAGCCTACAAAATGGCAGGGAACATTTTTATGTTTAGGGTAATCTTTAACGTTGGTGTCTACAAATTCCTGAAAACCTTTCCTTAATATTTCCTGTATAAAAGGATGATCTTTATGGTTGGCCATAAAGCGGCTAAAACCCGCTAAATAGATATTCGGAAATGGTTTTTGGTACACATTGGTAATAATCTGCTCTTTTTCTGCCGGGAAGGTTTTTTTAAATTCGGCGGCTAAGTTTGAAGGCATTTTATTGTAAAGATAGCTTAACAACACCTTTTTACCGAAGAAAGTACCAGAACCCTCATCGCCCAAAACATAACCTAAGCCGTGGTGGCCATCGTGTATTTTCTTTCCGTCGAAATAGCAGATATTGGAGCCTGTACCTAAAATACAGTTCAAGCCCTCTGCATTTCCACATGTTGCATATACCGAACCTAAAAGATCGTGATCTACTGAAATAAAGGCGTTGGTGAAAATGTTTGATAAGCCGTTCGAAACTACTTCGTGCTTATCAGGAGAGGAGCAACCCGCCCCAAAAAAGTAAATTTCTTTAACCTCATCTGCATGTTGGGCTAAGGATTCGTTTTTAGAAATTAACTTGGAAATTTCCTGCTCATTTAAAAAATAAGGGTTTATTCCCGGCGTACTAAACTTAACAGTTTCGCCATTGTGGTAGCCCATCCAATCGGTTTTTGAAGAGCCACTATCTGCAACAAGTATCATGGATTAAATATAAAGATAAATTATAGAATTTTAAACTTGCAATAATTTCGTTACTGATGTTTAACCACTTGTTTTGGTTGCCAGATGTTACGTTAGATGCAATTTAGAAGGTAGAAAAGCATGGTGTTCAGCTGTTTGGGTAGAATTGACGTAAGTACTTTTTAGGGATGTTTTGCCGTAAATAATTTGTTGAAAATTTAAACACACTAAACACAGTTGAGTATAGGTGAAATTATTTTGTTTTTGGAATTACTTGTACATGCTATAACCAAAAAAATAACAAACTACCTAAACTTAGCTTTATTGCATTTGAAACCATTGGCATTTATTGGCTGGGTACTGGAATATTTCTACCGGAATCTTTAATATATCGGATTGCATTTCTAATTTCACAATCACTTAAGGTATCCATTTTTGCATCTTTACAGGGGCCTGTTTTACTGAACCATCCCTTATGTTTTTTGGTAAAGGTGTAGTCAACAAGTTTTAAACTATCCATTGTGGATAGTTCACTAAATGTTAAAATCTTCTTACTCATTCTATCGCCATAAGGAACATGACAGTTCTGACAGCCCAGATTTGATACAATTTGATGTGCATCATATCTATTGTAATATATACAAGTATCTATTCTTTTCTTTTTAACGTTAACATTTGCAGTGTTTTTGGAATTACTTGTACATGCTATAACCAAAAAAAATAACAAACTACCTAAACTTAGTTTTATCATAATCATATTGGAAGCCATAATCATATTGGAAACCATAATAATTATTGGTTAGACATTGGGATATCTCTTCCCTGATCTTTAATATATCGAATAACACTTTTTATCTGGCATTCACTTAAAGTATCCATTCTGGGTGTTTTAAATGTTCCTGTTTTACCGTACCAACCTTTATGTTTCTTGGTAAACACGAAATCTATTAACTTTAAGCTATCCATTGTCACTAAATCGCTAAATGTTGCCCATCCGCGATCATCTTTATCTCCTGGTATTAGCAGTAAATGACAGTTCTGACAACCAAGATTCGAAACTATTTGATGGGCATCATATCTATAATATTGGCAAGTATCAATAGACTGATTACTTAAAATTTTATTGTTCCTACTATTGTTTTGGCAAGCAAAAACTAATAATAGCAATATGCTATTTAAACTTATTCTTATTGTATTTGAAGCCATATATTGGGTTGTTTAAAAATATCCTTAAACGGTATAAAGTATTGTTATTGGCATTTGAATATGAGCCTTTAGTCATCTCTCTTATATCTCCTAACATGTATTGCATTATATCACCTTTTTCTGTCTCTGATATCTCACGCCCAATATTGTCACCTAGATGATACATCAATTTGTTCTTTTTAGTAGTGTCCTCAATATCAGGTAAATTTAATGTATGAAAGAATTCATGAGCACCTAGGTATTTATCCTTTAACCAATTATTATAGCTTACCGTTGCAGGCCAACTCGCTCTTTGGGTAAGTCCTGCAGAATCTTGTCGCCTACCATATTTATCGGTAAACTGGTGGCCAATACTGTCAACAACAGCCAGCACGAAATCGTTTCCATTTAGTTGACCTAACATGTTAATCTGAATAACATTTACAGTAAAGTTAAAATTATAACGAATTGAGTAGGTCCAGGTTTTATGGTTGTCAAATACTCTTTTTGCAGCATTATATTTTAGAATACTAACCCCGCTCTTGTACCCGCCACCACGTAATTTGCTACTAATTACCTGTTGCGTAAAAGTCATTAAGGAGTTTAAGTTTGGTGCGCCGCTGGTCGTTAAATCCAATACTTTTAGGGTAATGGTAAAATCGCCGTACAGGCTAAGTTCGCCGCTACCGTTGTCGGTAATGCGTAAGTTTCTGGCTACTATACCGCCAGTTAAAGGTTGGCTTTGCAGTATTGCAAAACGCATTCTGAGTGTACTGATCAAAACATTTTCCATACCTTAACAATCAATTAATTAATAATTGTTTACCAGGGGATGGGTTTTGCTTCTGACTGTGTAATAAAGATCGTAAAATCAATCCATATTACAGTAACCAGGCATTAAGTTAGCCATAACAAATGGAAAGAACAAATAATTAGGGTGAAAATTGAGCAGGACATTTTGTAGAAACTAATACCAATCAACCAATCACGAATGAACCAATAAACCTACGGTTGAACAAAATCAATGCTTCCACTAATGGCTTTTAGGGTAGTTTCGGCAATTTTAGCCTGATATTGCATTTCAATAAAACGGTTTTGGGCATCAATGGCATTGCGTTGCGCTTCCCGCAGTTCTAAAGGTGCAATACTCCCTAAACGGTATTTGGCTAAGGTGATATCGAGGTTCTCTTTGGCAATATCTACATTGCGCTGTTCAAGCTTAATTAAATCCAGGTAGGTGCTGTAATTTTCGTATGCAGTAAGCAACTGCGAGTTTACATCAAGCTTGGTTTTATTTAAGGTAATGGCCGAATTATCGATTTCTATTTTTGCATTACGCTCTTGCTGGCGTTGTAAAAAGCCGTTAAATAAATTGATACTGGCAGTAACGCCATAGGTAAATCCGTTTGCGGCAAATTTTTGGTTAAAGCCTGTTGGGCTGGTGCTGTTTGCCCTGCTGTAGCCCGAATTTAAGCTTACCGATGGATATCTTGCCCCGCGGATTGATTTTAGGTTTAAAGCAGCAATACGCTGGTTAATGAAAGCATTCTGTACGTTTGGGTTCTGCTGTTGGGCCATTTCGGCCATTTTGCTAAATAAAATGCCTTTATCTACATCAATTTTATTTTCTACCGAAAATGTAGTGCCTACCTCCCTAACCATTAACTGATTTAAACGCACTTTAGCCACTTGCAAAGTATTTTTTGCCTGCAAATAGCTCGAAGTATCCGTATTATAATCTACCTGTGCACTCAATACATCCAATTTTGAGCCACGACCGAGCTGTAATTTCGTTTTGGCAATATTGGCACGCAAAACGGAAACATCCATCGCACTATCTGCCGCAATAACCAATTGTTGTTGCCTTACAATATCGTAGTAAGCCGTAATTACATCAGCGACCGTAGTTAATATGGTTAAGCGGGCATTTAACTCTCCTTGTTTTTGCAGCTCTTTCAGCCGGTCGTAGTTGGCAAACATGGTAAAACCATTAAAAATAGTCCAGTTTAAATCGGCACCATAACTGTTGTTGGTACTTTTTGCGCCCGTAATTACCCTGTCTGGTCCCGTTGCAGGCGTTTGGCGGGTATTTTGGATACTACCCCCGTTGGTATAACTTCCGGTAAGGTTAGGCAGCATACCAGCATTACCAATATTGGCATTGTTTTTTGCAATATCAATCTGGTTTTTGCTGATTTTAATATCGTAATTATTCTGTAAAGCAATAGTAATGGCTTCTTGCAGGCTTAGCTTTTCTTGTGCAAAACCCGAAAGCGATAAGCTTATCAGCAGGATAAATATTCTTAATTTCTTGCTCATCTTATTCTTCTATATGTAAAGCTTCCTGTTCAAAACGATGGGCTTCTTTTAATTCTTTATTCGGTTTGTAAGGTTTGGCCCAGTAAGAGTAAATGGCCGGGATTACAAACAGGGTTAATACCAACGAGAACGTGGTACCGCCCACAATTACGGTTCCCATACTCATACGGCTTCTTGCAGCAGCACCCAATGCTAGTGCAATAGGCAGGGCACCAATGGCGATGGCCAAACTGGTCATTAAAATGGGGCGTAAACGCGAAACAGCAGCTTCTCTGATGGCCTCGGGAATGGCGATGCCTTTTTCTTTAAGCTGATTGGCAAACTCTACAATTAAGATCCCGTTTTTAGTTACCAGACCAATAAGCATAATGGTACCAATCTGGCTAAAGATATTCCAGCTTTGACCACATAACCAGAGCGATAAAAAGGCTCCGGCAACTGCCATAGGTACCGTTAAAATAATGATAACCGGATCTTTAAAACTCTCAAACTGTGCCGAAAGGATTAAATAAACCAATAATAGGGCAAGGCCGAAGGCGAAGACCGTGTTAGATGAACTTTCTTTAAAATCGCGCGATTCGCCACTCAAATCGGTAGAGAAGGTTTCGTCTAATACTTTTTTCGATATGGCATCCATGGCATCTATACCCTCGCCAATACTTTTACCCGGTGCTAACCCTGCCGAAACGGTAGCCGCAATAAAACGGTTGTTCCGGTACAATTGTGGCGGGCTGCTTTCTTCTTTCGCCGTTACCAGGTTATCGAGCTGAACGAGTTCGCCTTTATCGTTACGTACGTAAACCGAGCTTAAATCAAGCGGGTCTTTCCTGTCGCCACGATCAAACTGACCAATTACCTGATATTGTTTCCCGTTCATAAAAAAGTAAGAGAACCTTTGTCCGCTTAGCCCTAAGTTGAGGGTTTGAGCGATTGCTGATATAGAAACGCCTAAATTTTTGGCTTTATCGCGGTCGATGGTCAGGTTAATTTCGGGTTTGTTAAACTTCAAATTCACATCCGAAACGGTAAATGTAGGGTCTTTGGCTACAGCATCCATAAACAATGGAATTTTCTCGCGTAGCTTTTCAAAATTTTGTGCCTGAATAATGTAACTGATGGGTAATCCGCCACGGCGACCAACCGAAATGGTGGGTTGCTGGCTCACAATGGTTTTACCTTCTGTATATTTTTTGGTTACCCGCGTAAGCATATCTGCAATATCCTTTTGCGAGCGCTTGCGTGTTTCCGGATCGGTTAAACCCATTCTTACAAAACCTGAGTTTACCGCACCCGAACCCCCAAAACTTGGCGAGCTGATGGTGATGTTCACATTCTTTTCGGGCACAGAATCAATTACCAACTGGTTCAGTTTCATGATAAACTTATCGGTGTAGGCAAAAGAGGCACCCTCTGGTGTAGATACGTTGATGTTGATGGCGCTGCGGTCATCGTAAGGCGCAGTTTCTTTCGGTAATATCTTCCAGAAAAGGAAAATGAGGCCTATACACACCAGGATAATTGGCACTGAAAGCCATCTTTTATCTAAAAATTTATTCAGGTTCGATTCGTAGGCATCGTTCAGCTTTACAAAATAAGGTTCGGTCCAGTTGTAGAAACGTGATGGTTTATGCCCGCCTTTTTTCATCAGGTAAGCATTTAGCATCGGTGTTAGTGTAAGCGAAACGAAGGCCGATACCAATACGGCAGCACCAATTACCACACCAAACTCGCGGAATAAACGCCCCACGAAGCCCTGTAAGAAAATTACCGGTAAGAATACGGCGGCTAGGGTAATGGAGATCGAAATTACAGCAAAAAAGATTTCGTTCGATCCTTTTATGGCGGCCTCAAATGGCGACATGCCTTCTTCTACCTTTTTAAAGATATTTTCAGTAACCACGATACCATCATCAACCACCAAACCTGTTGCCAGTACAATAGCGAGTAAACTCAATACGTTGATTGAAAAGCCAAAGGCGTACATGATAAAGAAGGTAAAAATGAGCGATACCGGAATATCGATCAACGGCCTGAAAGCAATGGCCCAATCCCTAAAAAACAGGTAAATAATTAAAATTACCAGTACCAGCGATAAGCCGATGGTTTCAGCTACTTCTGTAACCGAACGTTTAATAAAAAGCGTATTATCTAAGGCTACTTTTAACTTGATATCCTGCGGAATATCGGCCTGCAGTTTATCGAAACGTTTGTAAAACTCTTTACTGATATCGAGGTAATTGGCACCTGGTTGCGGGATAATGGCTACCGCCACCATTGGCCTGCCCGATTCGCGCAAAACCGTTTCTTCATTTTCTGGTCCTAAAACAGCATAGCCAACATCTTTTAATTTAATAACCTGGTTGCTGTCTGATTTAAGGATCAGGTTATTGAATTCGCTTTCGTTGGTTAATTTACCAAGGGTTTTAACCGTAAGTTCGGTAGTTGCGCCGGTAATCTTACCCGATGGCAGCTCTACGTTTTCGTTATCTAAAGCCGTAACAATATCCTGAGAGGTGAGTCCATAGGCGCTCAATTTGTTGGGATCCATCCAAATGCGCATGGCATATTTACGCTGCCCCTGAATTTGAACACTACTTACCCCCGGAATGGTTTGAATGCGATCGGCAATTACGTTTTCGGCAAAATCACTTAACTCAAGCGTATTGCGCTTATCGCTCTGAATCGTCATCGATAAAATAGGATCCGAGTTGGCATCAGCCTTACTTACAACCGGTAGTCCGTCAATATCTTTAGGCAGGTTTCTGGCTGCCTGCGAAACTTTATCGCGAACATCGTTAGCTGCTTCTTCAATGTTTTTATCGAGGTTAAATTCTATCGTAATGTTACTTGCACCCTGATTACTGGATGAAGAAATATTCCTGATCCCATCAATCGAATTGATCGATTTTTCGAGCGGTTCGGTAATTTGCGATTCGATAATATCTGAGTTGGCACCAGGGTAAGAAGTTCTTACCGAAACCACCGTTGGATCGATAGAGGGGTACTCGCGCACGCCCAGAAAAGTATAGCCGATTATCCCGAAAAGAACAATCAGCAAGTTCATTACAATGGCCAAAACCGGCCTTTTTATGCTCGTGGTGGAGATACTCATAATTATTCTTTAACCAAATGAACTTTTACCGGTGCATCTTTCTTTAAAGCCATCGATCCGGTAGTTAAAACCGTATCGCCTGCTTTAAGTCCTGAGGTAATCACAATGTTTTCATCGGTACGGGTACCAGCTTCTACTTTAACTTCTTGTGCTTTACCATCCTTTTGGATATAAACAATTTTACCTTTTAAAACCGGAATAACAGCTTCATTAGGGATCATGATTGCATTTTGAAGCGTGGTTAAGGCCAGTTTAATTTTTGCAAAAGATCCTGGTAACAGCGCATTATCGGCATTTGGAGCCAAAGCCCTGATTTGTAAAGTACGTGTAGTGGCATTGATGCCGGGTTCTATCGCATATACTTTTCCTTTGTTTTGTTTAGCAGAACCATCGGTAGTAAAAATAATTTCGGAATTGATTTTAACCTGACCGGCATATTTCTCCGGAACGGAAAAGGTAACCTTAACCGGATTGGTACTCACCAGATTGGCAATTACCGTAGCGGGGGTCAAATAGGTGCCGGCAGAAATGCTGCGTAAACCCACCCGACCTGTAAAAGGTGCGCGGATAGTGGTCTTAGCCAGCTGTGCCCTGATTAATTGGGCCTGTGCCTGTAGCGATTTTAAATCTGCAAGCGCAGTATCATATTCTTCCTGACTGATTGCCCCTTTGGCCAACAGTTGTTTTGCACGGTTCTCGTTAGTGCCCGAAAGTTTTTGCTTGGTTAGCGCATCCTGCAATTGCGCTTGTATATCTCTATCGTTTACTTTTACCAAAACACTTCCTTTTGATACGGTGGTACCTTCCTGGAAATAAATTCCGGTAACCAGTCCCGATACTTCGCTTTTTAATACTACCGATTCATTAGCTTCGATAGCGCCTGTTACTTCCAGGTCGTTATCAAACGATACTGGTTTTACCACAATACCATCAACCACAAGTGGTGCCGATTTTCCATCTTTACCCCCTGCTTTACCTTTACCAGCAGATGCTCCGCCTTTTCCTTCTAGTTTTTTGTTTGCGTTAATTCTGTAATATACCAGATAGGCCAGGCCCAGAGCTAAAACAGCATAAAAAATATACCTTTTCTTCATGTTAAAATTTGTGTCGTGCGTGTTTAAAACATTAAAATAACATTAATGTTCCAACATTAGAGCGCAAAAATATCCAAATAGTTTAGTCCTAAATTTGTTGTATTAAGGATGTTACCGATTTTAGTCCGAAGTCCGTAGTCGGAAGTCCACAGTTTGGGTGCAAAATAATAAGTCTTGATCAATCGTTATCTCTACAAAAATGAATAAATTGAAGTCTGGCGCGACTTGATGAGCAAAATTCTCATGCTTTTTGCCCATCGCCAAACGCTGAACGCGAGGCGAACAGAAACAACTATTTTACACCACATTTAGCTATTTCATACTGAAAACCCGTCAATAAATCTAAATTTGCAGCAAAACACAGTGAATATGTTTAATAAAAAATCAATTTTAAGTTTAGTTTTACTACTAACGTGTATTATGGCAGCGAAGGCGCAGGTAAAAATAGGCTTTGAGGTTTCTTTTAAAGAGCCACAAGCGCATTATGCTGAGGTGCAGATGAATATTTCTGGCCTGGCAAAAGATTATGTAGATGTAAAAATGCCGGTTTGGACCCCTGGTTCTTACCTGGTTCGTGAGTTTGAAAAAAGCGTTGAAGAATTTAAAGCTACCGCAGCTGGCAAAGCCGTGAAGGTAGAAAAAGTAAGAAAAAATACCTGGCGGATCTTTTCGGCAAAAGCCAAAGATATTCAGATCAATTACCGCGTTTATGCATTCGAAATTTCTGTTCGTACTGCATTTATCGATGAGGCGCATGCGTTTTTATCGCCTACAGCAATTTTTATGCATCCTGATGGGATGATTAAATCGCCAAGTACCGTTAAAGTTATCCCTTTTAATACCTGGTCTAAAGTTTCTACCGGTTTAACTCCGGTTGCAGGCGAACAGTTTACTTATAAAGCGACCGATTTCGACATTTTGTACGATAGCCCGATTGAAGTGGGTAACCAGGATACTTTTGAATTTACCGCTGCAGGTGTTCGTCATGAAATAGCCATGTACGGTGGAGGTAATTACGATAAAGAAAAACTTAAAGTAGATATGGCCAAAATTGTAGAGAAAGAAACTGCAGTTTATGGCGAAAACCCAAATAAATATTACTTGTTTATTGTACATAACTTTTTAAAAGGTGGCGGCGGTTTAGAGCATTTAAACTCTACCACTTTAGGCGCTACCCGGAATGCATACAATACCGCTGAGGGTTATAAAGGCTTTTTAGGTTTGGTAGCACACGAGTATCACCACCTTTGGAATGTGAAACGTTTGCGCCCTGTTGCATTAGGCCCGTTCGATTACGACAACGAAAATTACACCACTAACCTTTGGGTGGCCGAAGGTTTTACCTCTTATTACGAGAACAAATATTTGCACCGTGCAGGTTTTACTGATGTAAACGAATTTTTGAAAGATTTGGCAGGTGGTGTAGGTACAGTTCTAAATACACCGGGTGCTAAATACCAATCGGCAGCTTCTTCTAGTTACGATGCCTGGATTATTGGCTACCGCCCGAACGAGAACTCAAAAAACAATTCAATTTCATACTACAATAAAGGTGAGGTGATTGGTATTTTGATGGATCTCGAAATTATCAATGCAACAAAAGGTGCTAAGAGCCTGGATGATGTGATGAAAGCGATGTATCTGCAATGCAAAACTTTAAAACGCGGTTATACCGATGCAGAGTTTAAAGCGATGGTGGAGAAAATATCGGGCATTAGCTTTACCAATTTCTGGGAAAAATATGTTAACGGGGTAGATGATGTAGAATATGTAAAATATTTCGGCTATGCCGGTGTTGATGTTTCGACCGAAAATGCAACACCCGGAAAACCGGTTACCGGAGCTACCGGGCAGTTAACCAACGAAGGCCTGGCTATTACCGCTACGGTAAGAAACTCTGCTGCCTGGGTGAGCGGATTAAACGTAAACGATGTGGTACTTACTTTAGATGATACCACTTTAAGCGAAGCACTTTCGACCGTTCGGTTAAAAAGCCCGGTTTTATCTTTAGATGCACTGCCTTTGGTAGCCAAAAAGAACATTGGCGATGTGCTAAAACTTAAAGTTAAACGTGATGGCCTGGAGAAAGAAATTTCTTTAACCCTGAAAGAAAATCCAAATGTACGCTTAAAGGCAACGGTGAACGAAAATGCAACACCAGCTCAAAAAGCAGTATTGAAAAAATGGACGGGAATTTAGTCAGTCTGCAGTTAAGAGTTTTCAACTCGCAGTTAACTTAAAACGCCATAAAAAAATCCCGTAAGATTAATTTCTTATGGGATTTTTTACGCTTAGCGCTAAATACGGTTCTTCGCTTAGAAAGTATATCTAAAACCTAAGCCAAATCTGCCGGCGTTAAAATCGCTATCATTATCGCCTAGGTAAATTCTTGGTCTCCAGTCTAACGCCAATGCTAATGGTGCACCGCTAAATTTGTAATCCAAACCAACCATAGGAACTAAGAAGAAGTTAGAACCACCTTTATACAATTGAACAGATGGACCACCACCTAAATACCAATCTAAACCTCTTGCACCAGGGATAGATGAATTGTATTGGATGAAACCCTGGATAAGGGTTGAGTTTCCACCAAATAATACATCTCCTTGAATTGCTGCTTTAGAGCTGAAATGGTGTCTGATCGATGGACCAACAAATGTCGCACCATCGCCAAAATCAATACCTAAACCTAATCCGGTTTTATAGTTTTGAGCTTTAACACTTGTTGTACTCAGTGCAAATAATGCAATGCATCCTAAAATTGTAAATAACTTTTTCATAATTTATATGTTTTTGTAAAATAATTATCAGCCTAACAACTTTAATGCCGTTTCTGTTTTTTAGGTCAAAATCCCAAAGTATTAAAAAACAATGCTTGCATAGTAATTTTGTAATTGCTAAGTTTAGTTTTAAATTTTTGATGAGGATAAATACAGCTCCTGGCTAAACAGGATGTATTATTTTAATTAAAGAGGCATATAATGATCAATCTTAAAGATTGATTTTTTAACTTAACCAAATAATAACAATTGATATGGCGGCAGAAATTAAACGGGTTTTTGATCTTTTGAAATATAGCCTCGAAAATCCTAAGCAGGAATTCATCAGCGGAAAAATTAAGGGGAAATGGATAAATTATAGTACAGCCGATTTTTGTACCGCGGTTGATAATTTAAGTCGTGGTTTAATTAAACAAGGTATTACCAAAGGTGGAAGAGTGGCTGTAATGTCGCACAACCGGCCCGAATGGAACATTGCCGATTTTGCCGCTAACCAAATTGGGGCTTACCAGATTCCCTTATACCCAACCCTGGCAGAACACGATATTCAGTTTATATTAAAGGATGCAGAGATAGCCATTGTTTTTGTGGCTGACGAAGAATTATATAAAAAAATAAAGCCCTGTGCCGATGCCATAAATCCGGCCATAAAGATTTACAGTTTCAATGAAATTGCCGAATCCGAAAACTGGAATGTACTGATAGATGAAGGCAAGGCCGCTACAGAGATTAATTTGGATGATTACCGTTCAAAAGTAGAGCCCGAAGATGTTTTAACGCTGATTTATACTTCAGGTACAACAGGTACACCTAAAGGGGTAATGCTTACGCACAATAACCTGGTGGCTAATTTTGTAAACTCATCAGTAGTGATTCCCGAAGGCGTTAAAAAAGGATTGAGCTTTTTGCCTTTGTCGCACATTTTCGAACGGATGATCATTTATCTGTACCTGTTCAATTCTACCGCAGTATACTATGCCGAAAGTATGGAAACCATAGTGGCCGATATTCAGCATGTTAAGCCTAACGCATTTTCTACCGTTCCGAGGCTGCTCGAGAAAGTGTACGATAAGATTATGGAGAAAGGAAAAGCTTTAACCGGCGTTAAAAGGGGCATTTTCTTCTGGTCGGTTGCTTTGGCCGAAAAATATTCGGTTAACGCAGGTGTCTGGTATAACTTTCAACTGGGCATTGCCCGCAAACTGGTGTTTAAAAAATGGCAGGAAGCATTGGGTGGTGAAATTGTAGTAATCGTATCAGGCGGAGCAGCCCTGAACCCACGTTTAGCACGCATTTTCTGGGCAGCAGGTATGCCGGTTTTTGAGGGATATGGTTTAACCGAAACCTCGCCGGTAATTACTGTAAACCATTTTGGTGGTAGCATGTTTGGCACCGTTGGCGAAGTAATTAAAGGTGTAGAAGTAAAAATTGCAGCAGATGGCGAAGTATTGACCCGCGGGCACCAGGTAATGAAAGGTTATTACAACCGACCTGACTTAACCAGCGAAGCCATAGATCAGGAAGGCTGGTTCCATACCGGCGATATTGGCGAGTTGGTAGATGGCCGCTTTTTAAAAATCACCGATCGCAAAAAAGAAATGTTTAAAACAGCAGGTGGTAAATATGTGGCACCCCAAATGCTCGAAAATAAATACAAAGAATCGATCTTTATCGAGCAGATTATGGTTTTGGGCGAGAACAGGAAATTTCCTTCGGCATTGATTGTACCTAACTTCGAAACCTTAAAAACCTGGGCGGGCCGGAAAGGCATTAGTTTTACCGCAATAGATGACCTGATTAAAAACGAACAGGTTTTAGCCAAATACAACGAAGTTATTGAAGCCGCTAATGCAGGCTTTGGTAAGTGGGAGCAGGTAAAAAGATTTGCTTTGTTGCCAAAAGAGTGGAGCATAGATGGCGGAGAGCTTACTCCAAAATTAAGCTTGAAAAGAAAGGTAATTACCGAGAAAAATAACGAAGTAATTGAAAAGATATACAAAGATGCTGAGAACTACAAAGCCCCTCAATAGTTTAAAAAAATCGGTAACCTACCTGTGTGTAGTAGTTTTGTTGGCGGGTTGCGTAACCGGGCAATTAGGCAAAAACAACAGTGGCGAATATAAAAATGGCATGGTGGTTTCTGCCCATCCCGAAGCTTCGCAGGTTGGTGTTGATATTTTAAAAAAGGGTGGTAATGCAGTTGATGCAGCCGTAGCCGTACAGTTTGCACTTGCCGTTGTTTATCCCAACGCGGGTAACATTGGCGGTGGCGGTTTTATGGTGTATAGAGGTGCAAACGGCGAAATAAATGCCTTAGATTTTAGAGAGAAAGCGTCAGCTGCAGCAAGCAGGGATATGTATTTGGATGCTGCCGGTAATCCGGTAGTAGATAAAAGTTTGTATGGGCATTTGGCCGCAGGCGTGCCCGGATCGGTTGATGGGATGGTAGAAGCCCATAAAAAATATGGAAAGCTAACTTGGGCACAGGTAATACAACCTGCAATAGATTTAGCAAAGAATGGATTTAAAATTACCAGCCGACAAGCCAGCGAGTTAAATAGCTTGCACAGAAAATTAATGGATTTTAATCCTAGCGGTACCGCTCTTGTAAACTTAGAGCATCCATGGCAGGAAAATGATGTACTGGTACAGCAAGAATTGGCCAATACTTTAAAACTGATTCAGGACAAAGGCAGGGCCGGTTTTTATGAAGGTGCTGTGGCCGATTCGGTTGTGGCCGAAATGCAACGCGGTAAGGGCTTAATTACCAAAGCCGATTTAGAAAACTACCACGCCACCTGGCGTAAACCCATTACCGGTACTTATAAAGGTTATAAAATTATTACTATGCCGCCAACCAGTAGCGGGGGCATTGCTTTAATCCAGTTGCTTCAATCGGTAGAACCTTATCCTTTAAAAAAATGGGGGCACAATGCCGATTCAACCGTGCAGGTAATTGTAGAGGCTGAGCGTAGGGTATATGCCGATCGCGCTACACATTTGGGCGATCCCGATTTTTATGCCGTTCCACAACAGCAGTTATTAAATGCCAGCTATAATAAAAACAGAATGGCGAACTTTAACTGGGCTGCGGCAACACCAAGCAGTGCTATATTGGCAGGCGAAATTAAAGGAAAAGAGCACGAAGAAACCACCCATTTTTCTATTGTAGACCGCGATGGGAATGCCGTTTCAATTACCACCACATTAAATGGCTCTTACGGATCGCTGGTTGCGGTAAAGGGAGCAGGTTTTCTGTTGAACAACGAAATGGACGATTTTTCGGTTAAACCTGGTGCACCAAATATGTATGGTTTGGTTGGCGGCGAAGCCAACGCCATTGCACCCAATAAAAGAATGTTAAGCTCCATGACCCCCACTATTGTAGAAAAAGATGGAAAACTGTTTATGGCAGTAGGCACACCCGGTGGCTCAACCATCATTACTTCTGTTTTCCAGACCATCATTAATGTAATCGATTTTGATATGTCGATGCAACAGGCTGTAGCTGCTAAAAAATTCCACCACCAGTGGCTACCCGATGAAGTGTATGTAGAAAAAGATGCAATTGATAGCCTGGCCACACAAAAATTAAAAGCCAAAGGTTACAATATTGTTCCAAGAGGATCAATTGGCAGGGTAGATGCCATTTTAAGAACCAAATGGGGCAACTATCAGGGCGGAGCAGATCCCAGGGGAGATGATAAGGCCATAGGCTGGTAGCTGAATATCGCTTCTATTTCTTTATCTTAGCTCCAGGCAACCGGTTATTGTTCAGGTTGCTTGCCGGCTGATTTAAAATTTAAAGAGATGAAGAAGCGCATATTTAACATTGCTCTGAATTTTCCGGATGTACACGGTGTAGATTCGGCAATCTCTTTTGGCCCCTTTATACAATACCTGCACCGGAAAATTAAAGAAGAGCAAACCGTAAAATCTGCCCTTTACCACAATGCCTTAAAAGAATTTGGAAAGCAGGGGATCGATAATCAGGTTATTCCCCTCGAAGACATTTACCAGCACGAGTTACTGTTGGAGCATGTGTATGCCTGCCTTTCGCCGGCACTTTTAGCCGAAGATCATCAGGCCTGGGGCCTTTGCGCACCCATGCAGCCCATCACTTTCTACGGAACAGAGCTGATGTATGAGCTGCTCGAAAAGAAAGAAAAAGATAGCAACAGTTTTGCCGGATCCAGAACGCCTGAGCAGCAACAGCGCGATCGTTTACACTTTATATATTCCTTTATTCTGAACGAATTGTATGCTTTCCATACACCTTTAAAGGAAAAATACCATTCGGGCATCAATTCAGATACTGGTTTGCTAGGTTATTTTCATATCGGGGTAAATACAGGCTTTATCGAAGTAAAAGCCAGGCAGCCCTTACCCGAGCTCAGTTACCGCGAGCTACAGCAATATTTAAGTGATGACGCCGGACTTGAAAAACTGCAGCAAGTGTTGCCCTTATCACTTTTCGAACTCAGGGGGATTTCGGTACTTACCATTACCGATGTTACGGCAAGGCAGGCCGTCGAAAATATCAAAGCCGTAAGGTTGAGCAGGGCTCCGGGCAACGAGGGGGTAGCTTATTCAGAAGTAATTCAATCGCTAAAAGTCCTGGTACAAAATGCCAATATCCAGTTCGATCTTTTCCCTTTTGTAAGGGTTAACAATAAAATGGTTTACGGCTACGTAAAAGGGGGTAGTGGATTACTTTTCTCGGTATGGGGCGAAGAAACCCTAAGTCCCGAAGCTTTTCAGCAAATTGCCGAGGGCTATGCAGCAAACCCCAATTCTTTTTATTCGCCCGATATCTGGGCCGAAAGCCGGGAAATGTTTCCCTGGTTAGAGCGCTTTAGGGAACTCAATGTAAAATCGATGGCGCTTTTGCCGGTATTTCATAATGAGGTATTGGTTGGGGTGCTTGGCATGCATACCTGGGTTGGCGAAACTTTTGATGAAAAGAAAATCACACTGTTAGAACAAGTACTTGCACCAATTGCCCAGTTGCTTCAGGTTTATATAGATGAATTTAATCTCGAGATCGAAAACATCATTAAAGAAAAATATACTTCTATTCAACCTGCCGTACAATGGAAATTTAACGAGGCAGCCTGGCATTATCTGCACGATAGGAAAAAGAATTTGCCCTTGCGTACGGAGGATATCAGCTTTACAGCTGTTTATCCATTTTATGGGGCAATAGATATTAGAAACTCCACAGCAGAAAGAAATGTTGCCAGCAAAGCCGATCTTAATTTGCACCTGAACCTGCTTCGCGATACACTCGAACAGCTTAGTAAAACCTATAGCGATGCCTTGCTGGTAGAAATTACCTTTAATTGCAACAAGTGGAATGCTATTTTGCACGGCGATGAGCTGAATACCACCGAAGAAAACAGCCTCAATATTTTCCTTAATGAAGAAACCAGCGATTATTTAAAACTCATTTCGCAATCGCATCCCCATACAAAAAAGGTTATCGATCAATATCTCGAAAGTATTTCTACACAGGGTGGGAAGGTTTACAAACACCGCCAGGCTTTAGAAACCTCCATGCAGCTCATTAATACCGATATTAACAATTATTTCGAAACCGAACGCGAGAAATTGCAGGAGTCTTTTCCATGCTATTTCGAAAAGTTCAGGACTGATGGGGTGGAATACGATATTTACATCGGGCAGTCTATCGCTCCTGATCGGATTTTCAATCCTTTTCACCTCAAGAACCTGCGTTTGTGGCAACTTTCATCAATGGCTGCAATAGCCAAAATGGTACAGCAGCGCCAGCCTGATCTGCCTGTTAAACTGGCCACTACCCAGTTGATTTTTATACATAACCATCCTATCGATATCAGTTTCAGGATTGATGAGAGAAAGTTTGATGTAGAAGGTGCTTACAACATCAGGTACCAGATGATCAAAAAACGGATCGACAAAGTGCTCATCCGGAACTCAGAAGAACGGCTAACCCAACCTGATAAGCTGGCCTTAATCTATTTCAATAAACGGGATATAGACGATTACCTGCCTTTTGTAAAATACCTGCAAGAAACCGGAGTGTTAGGTGCTGAAACCGAAGATCTTGATTTGGAAGACTTGCAAGGTTTAAGTGGACTAAAGGCCCTTCGTTTAACTATAATTTAGCAACCAAAAGCAGAATATCTTCAATAAGTTACATGGCTCCCTTGTGGCCAATTCTTCCTGTTTCTTTATATTGCGTCAGCTAATCAAAATCTATTGCTATGCGCAAACTCTGCTCCCTTTTTTTTCTCTTAACATTCGCCTTAAAATTACAGGCCCAAAATAATGAAGCCAGCCTGGTAAGTCCGCTGATTAACCAATACCAGTCAGACAAAACCATGTTTAACCGTAAATATAATCTCAAACGTACGGAAGAATATTTTAAGCGGATGGCCAGATTTTATACCGATTGGCAAAAACAGTTGAGCACTTTACCCTTCGCTAAACTTACAGTAAACGAAAGGGTAGATTATATTTTGCTTAAACGCGATATCCGTGCTGATTCGGCTGGTTTGCAACAAAATTACGCCGAATTTAAAAACAGCATTTTTACCTTACCTTTTGCCCAATCGCTGATTGATTTTGAAGCAAAGCGCAGAGTTGGTCAGCAACAAGATGGCAAAACTTTGCAACAACAATTTGAACAGCTGCGTGATGATATCCGCAAAACCACAAAAGCGGTACAGCAGAAAGATTTGGCGGTAACACCCATGCAGGCTTCCTGGGCACAGCAAACCGTTAATCAATATCTTGCCGCATTTACCGAGGCTTATAAATTTTACGATGGCTACGATCCGCAATTTACCAAAGCTACCAAAGGTGTTTATCCCCAGGTAGCCGATGCTTTGCAGGCTTATGCCGATGTGTTGGGTAAAATGGCCAGGCTCTCTAATGCAGCAGATGATGGAAGCGGTATTGTTGGGAATCCGATTGGCCGGCCAGCCTTGTTGAGCAAATTAAAAGATGAGATGATTGCTTACACACCCGAGCAGATTGAAGCCATTGCCATGAGGGAATTTGCCTGGTGCGATGCCGAAATGCTCAAAGCCTCGCAACAAATGGGCTTTGGCAACGATTGGAAAAAAGCACTCGAAAAAGTGAAAACCGATTATCCCGAGTTGGGCAAACAACCTGAGCTGGTTTACGAACTCGCCAACGAAGCCATCAATTTTGTAGAAAATAATAAACTGATTGCCATTCCGCCACTAGCCAAAGAGGGCTGGCAAATGAGAATGCTAACGCCAAAAGAACAATTATTTGCTCCGTTTTTCCTGGGTGGAGAATCGGTACTGATTGCCTACCCAACTGAAGATATGAGCGAAGAAGCGAAAATGATGACTTTAAGAGGCAACAACAGGCATTTTTCAAGAGCGGTAGTTTTTCATGAGCTTATTCCGGGCCATAACCTGCAATATTTTATGCAAAGCAGGTACAAGCCTTACCGCCGGGCGTTTAGTACACCTTTCTGGACGGAGGGCTGGTCGCTTTACTGGGAAATGTTGCTTTGGGACCAGAATTTTCCCAAATCTCCTGAAGATAAAATCGGGATGCTTTTTTGGCGCATGCACCGTTGTGCTCGTATCATCTTTTCGATGAATTATCATTTGGACAAGTGGACACCTAAACAGTGTATCGATTTCCTGGTAGAGCGGGTAGGTTTTGAACGGGCAAATGCCGAAGCAGAAGTACGACGGTCTTTTACCGGTGGCTACGGGCCACTTTACCAAATCGGCTACATGTTGGGTGGACTTCAGTTCAGGGCATTACATAAAGAACTGGTACAGACTGGCAAAATGACAAATATTCAGTTTCACGATCGTATATTACACGAAAACAACATGCCGGTAGAAATGGTAAGGGCTTTGTTAACCAATCAGCAACTGCCAGAAAATTTCAGTACCAAATGGAAATTTGCCGGCGATATTAAACAGGATAAATAGTGTAATAAATATCTACTCTTTCAACCTAAGGTTGTGGAAAAGTGGATAAGTATTTTTACAAGCTTATAGGTTTTGGTATAACTATTGCAATAGTTAGGTAACGCTTATTCAACGTTATATTTAAAAACTATGAAATTACAACTATTAAGAACGCTTCCGGTTGCCTTAGCTGGATTGCTAATCGGATCGGCTGCCTCTGCACAAGAGACGCCGGCAAGTTCAGCTACTTTCAGAACATGGTCTATCGGTGTTAATGCGGGTGTATTAACTCCGCTTTCGCCACTAGGTGGCAAAAACGACTTCAGTAACAACAAATCTGGTTTCGGTTATGGTTTGTACATTAAAAAACAATTTACCCCATATTTCTCTCTTCGTTTAGATGGAGTGCGTGGTAAATTAAAAGGCGATAATACCGAACCTTACGAAAGTGGAGTGATAAACAGCTCGCCGGTTAGAGCCTTTGATACTCAATTGGCCTATTCAGGAAGTTTAAACGCGGTGGTTAACATGTTTAACATCGATATGTTTAAAAAAGAAAACACTTTGCAGCTTTATGCTTCGGCTGGTGCGGGTATTGCAGGTTATAAGCCTACTATTACAACACCAGCTGGTACTTCTTTGTACGCTGGCGACAAAAACATTCAGGAGTTAATTATTCCGGTAGGTTTAGGTGCCAAGTTTAAAATTTCTGAAGCAGTGAATTTAGATTTAGGCTGGACCATCAATTTTGTAGATGGCGATAACTTAGATGGTTATTACAGAGGTAGTAACGACAAGTATAACTACGCTTATGCTGGTTTAGAGTTTGCTTTAGGTAGCGGAAAACAATTGGCTTTCCACAATCCGGTTGCTTTAACTTATGATGAAGCGCTGAAAGCAAAGCAAACTGCTGATGGTTTAAAAGGTGATTTAGATGCTCAGAAAGCTGAAAATGCAAAATTACGTTCAGAAATGAATGATTTGTTAAAAGATTCTGATGGTGATGGTGTGGCTGATAAACTGGATAAATGCCCTGATACCCCTGCAGGTACTGTAGTTGATGGTGCTGGTTGTCCGTTAAAAACGCCTGAAAAAGTAGTAGAAAAAGTAATCGTAACCGAAGAAGACCGTAAGGTAGTTAACGAAGCGATTAAAAATCTGGAGTTTGATTTAGGTAAAGCTACCATCCGTTCTAAATCTTATGCATCATTAAACAGAGTAGCTGCTTTATTGATTCAGAAAAACTTTAGCTTAAAATTAGCTGGTCACACCGATAATACAGGTTCAAAAGAATTGAACTTACGTTTATCTAAAGACAGAGCCGAATCTGTTAAAGCTTATTTGGTATCGCAAGGTGCAAATGCATCACGTATCGAAGCTACAGGTTATGGCATGGGCCAACCAATTGCAAGCAACAAAACAGCTGCCGGCCGTCAACAAAACCGCCGTGTAGAGTTTACCCTTTACTAGTCTGTTTTAAAATGAAAATAGAAAGTCCCGGTTTGCGCCGGGACTTTTTTTGTTTTATGCAACTTTATTTAATAGATAGAATCCTTTTTTTAATATCGCTTAAATCGTTCATCTCAAAGCTGGGTAAATTCTGATAAAATCGCTGGTAAATAATCTGATTATCCTTACTATCATAAATGCTGATAATTTTATCATCAGATCGCTGCGTGTAAATCACATATTTAACTGGTGTAGCCTGATTTAAAATTAAACTGTCGAGTTGTTTGTTCGATACAAATTTCAGTTTGTAATTGTAAGGCTCAGCAACAACACCCGATGGAGGTAAAAGTGCCAGTCGCGACGAAAATTCTGCTTTAATATATTCGGGGATATATAAAGTTTCTTTTGCCAATGCGGGTAAACGTACCCTGTTGTAAAACTGGTAGTCAATCCCCCGGTTTTCTGCCGCAACTAATCCATCGTTAATTTGTTTTAAATAACCGGTTAATAATCCCGGCGACCAATTGTTGAAATGCGATTTATTGTAAAGATTTGACAGGAGGTAGTTTTTAATACTGTTTTGCGATCCATATTGCTGATCTTGTATTTCAACCAGCATGTTGGTCGATCTGTCGGCAAAAAGTGTAACGGTTGCCAATACACTTTCTTCCTTTTTGCGGGGTTTCTTGCTCGGTGTAATCAGTTTCAAAGCATACACAATGTTCGCGATTTTTGTACTGTCTGTTTTTTCAGCGTAACCATCAAAATAGAAAAAAGAATAATTGGCTACAGTATCGTAACGCGATAGTTCTTCAGGTTTAATAATTTTATAAGGGGTTACCGTCCAGACTTTTTTAATCGCCTGGTCAAATTTTTCCAGTTCCGCATAATCGGCATATTGCAGGGTAAACAAGGTAGTTGTTTTTTTAAAAACTTCCAGTTTCTGACTGTTTGCAGCCGAACTACCGTAGTAAGATACCTGGCTTTTGCCAGTTAAGCTCCATAAAAGAAATGAACTAAACAGGAGGAGGTGCTTCATGTTTAACATATTAAGTCGTTTTCATTTGTGTGTTTCCATTATAAGAAAATTTTGACAATTATTTTGTTTTTTTCTATTGCATTAACAAAATACATTCGTTAGCTTTGTTATGCAAGCATAATAAATTAAAGAATGAAACAACAACAAACAATAGACTACCATGTTAAGTTTGCCTGGCAAAACATGTTTAATAAATATAATCAAATGGCTTCAAGTTTTGGCATTACCCAGGCCATTGGTTATATGTTAATTAACATTAATGATGATGAAGGCACTGCTGTTTCTAACCTTGCTGCCCTGCTTGGGGTAAAAGCTACCAGCCTCTCGCGCATGCTAAATAATATGGAGGAGGCTAATCTCATTTATCGCGAAACATCTGTTGGAGATAAACGCTCTGTAAAAGTTTTCCTGACTGATTTTGGTAAAGAAAAAAAGCAACTTGCCAAAGGTGTGGTACGCAAATTTAACGAATATCTGGATGAGCACTTTACCAAAAAAGAAAAAGAAACATTCATTAATCTATTGATCAAACTAAATGATATCACGGTAGCCTATACTGTCGATTAATCACAATGTAATCTGAAGCAAAATAAATTCACTTTGTACAGGTTTAATCAGGCCTAAAGAAAAATATATAAAGTAATGAAACGAAGCATTAATAAAGTTGCTGTTTTAGGTTCGGGTATTATGGGGTCGCGTATTGCATGCCACTTCGCCAATATTGGTGTAGAGGTTTTGCTTTTGGATATTGCCCCAAAAGAACTGAGTGCCGAAGAACAGGCAAAAGGATTAGCGCTGGATAACCCAGCTGTAAAAAACCGGATTGTAAATACCGCTTTGCAAACAGCTGTTAAAACAAATCCATCGCCGGTTTATACCAAAAAAGCATTAAATAAAATCAAAACCGGAAATTTCGACGATGATATGTCGAAAATTTCGGGGTACGATTGGGTAATTGAGGTAGTAGTCGAAAATCTTGATATTAAGAAAAAGGTTTTCGAACAGGTAGAGCAGTTCCGTAAACCGGGTACGCTAATTACTTCGAACACTTCAGGCATTCCCATCCATTTAATGGCCGAAGGCAGAAGCGAAGATTTTAAAGCCAATTTCTGCGGGACACACTTTTTTAATCCGCCGCGTTACCTCAAGTTGCTCGAAATTATCCCAACACCGCATACCAAACCAGAAATCGTTGATTTCTTAATGCATTATGGCGATAAATTTCTGGGTAAAACCACTGTTTTATGTAAAGATACCCCTGCATTTATTGCCAACAGGGTAGGTGTATATTCTATTATGGCACTCTTGCACCTGGTAGAAAAACTGGATTTAACCGTAGAAGAAGTTGATAAGTTTACTGGTCCGGCTTTGGGCAGACCAAAATCGGCTACGTTCCGTACTTCCGATGTGGTGGGTTTAGATACTATGATTAAAGTAGCCAAAGGCCTTTATGATAATTGCCCTGACGATAAAGCGCACGATTTGTTTAAGCTTCCGGCTTATGTGCAAAAAATGGAAGAGAACAAATGGCTGGGCGATAAAACCCAACAAGGTTTTTATAAAAAAACAAAATCGGCAGAGGGTAAAACTGAAATCCTGGCGCTTGATTTAAAAACACTTGAATATAAACCCCAGCAAAAAGTAAAATCGGCCACTTTAGAAATGACCAAGCCGGTTGAAAACCTGCGCGAGCGGATGAAAATTTTTGCCAAAGGCAAGGATAAAGCCGGCGAGTTGTTCCGTCATTCTTCTTTTGGTTTGTTCGAATATGTTTCTGACCGGATTCCGGAGATTTCTGATGAATTGTACCGTATTGATGATGCCATGCGTGCAGGCTTTGGTTGGGAGCTTGGCCCTTTTGAACTTTGGGATGCCGTTGGCGTTAAAGAAGGGCTGGAAGGCATGGAGCAATATGGAAATAAAGCTGCAGCCTGGGTACACGAAATGCTTGCTGCCGGAAATACAAGTTTCTATAAAGTAGAAAACGGCGTTAAAAAATATTATGATATTCCATCTAAAACCTATAAAGCTTTACCGGGTACCGATGAATTTATCATTTTAGACAACCTCCGCGAAAATAAAACCATTTGGAAAAACTCTGGCGTTTCCATTATCGATTTGGGCGATGGTATCCTTAATTTAGAATTCCACACCAAAATGAATACTATTGGTGGAGATGTAATTTCGGGGATCAACAAAGCCATTGACATGGCCGAAAAAGATTACCGTGGCCTGGTTATCGGTAACGATGGGGCTAATTTCTCGGCCGGTGCCAACGTGGGAATGATTTTTATGATGGCCGTAGAGCAGGAGTGGGATGAGTTGAATATGGCCATACGTATGTTCCAGAATACATCGATGCGCATCCGTTATTCTTCTATTCCCGTAGTGGTTGCACCGCATAACCTCACACTGGGTGGTGGCTGCGAGTTTAGCTTGCATGCCGATCACGTACAACTTTCTGCCGAAACCTACATGGGATTGGTAGAGTTCGGTGTGGGTGTAATTCCTGGTGGTGGTGGTACCAAGGAGTTTGCTTTGCGCGCTTCTGATGAATATAAAGACGATCAGATTGTGCAAAATGCTTTGAAAGATCGTTTCTTAACCATTGGTATGGCTAAAGTTTCAACTTCTGGTTACGAAGCTTACGAGTTGGGTTATTTACAAAAAGATAAATTCTCAATTTCGATGAACCGCAACCGATTACTGGCCGATGCAAAAGCAAAAGCAATTGAGCTGGCCGACGCTGGTTACACCAAGCCAGTTCAACGCAATGATATCAAGGTTTTAGGCAAGCAAGGTTTGGGTATTGTGTACGCAGGTGCAAACAGCATGTACGCCGGACATTACATTTCTGAACACGATAAAAAAATCTCTGAGAAACTAGGTTATGTAATGTGTGGTGGCGATTTATCTGCTCCAACAGAAGTAACTGAGCAATATTTACTCGATCTGGAAAGAGAAGCATTTTTATCACTGGCTGGCGAAAGAAAATCGCTCGAGCGGATTCAGAGCATCATAACAAAGGGTAAACCGTTGAGGAATTAGTGAGTTGAAAATTGAGATATGAGTATCAAGATGCGGATTCCCGAAAAAAATACTCGTCGTAATTAATAGATAAATAATAATGCACGAATTAAGTCTTGATACTTAATTCTAGCTACTAGATACTAAAAAAATGGAAGCATATATAATAGCAGGATACCGTACAGCAGTGGGTAAAGCACCCCGCGGTGTATTCCGTTTCACAAGGGCCGACGATTTAGCTGCAGAAGTAATCAGGGCCTTGGTGGCCTCGGTTCCGAATTTAGATAACGAACAAATTGATGATGTAATAGTAGGTAACGCTACGCCAGAGGCAGAACAGGGATTAAATATTGCCCGTATGATTTCGCTAATGGGTTTGGATACCGATAAGGTTCCGGGTGTTACTGTTAACCGGTATTGCGCATCGGGTTTAGATACCATTGCTACTGCAGTGGCTAAAATCAAAGCAGGCATGGCCGATTGCATTATTGCAGGCGGCGTAGAGGTAATGAGTGGGATGCCTTTTGGCGGCTGGAAACTGGTACCCAATGCCGAAGTAGCCAAAAATAACCCCGATTGGTACTGGGGAATGGGTTTAACCGCCGAAGCAGTGGCCAAAGAATATAAGGTAAGCCGCGAGGATCAGGATGCCTTTTCTTTAAAATCGCACGAAAAAGCGGTTCATGCCATCAAAAACGGTCATTTAAAAGATGGTGTATTGCCCATTACCGTAAATGAAAATTACCTGGATGCCAACCTGAAAAAGAAAACCCGTTCTTATGTGGTAGATACCGATGAGGGGCCGCGCGCAGATACTACCCTGGATAAACTGGCCAAACTGAAACCTGTTTTTGATGCCGTTGGTAGCGTAACAGCAGGTAATTCTTCTCAAACATCAGATGGAGCTGCCTTTGTGTTGGTGGTTTCTGAAAAGAAAATGAAAGAGTTAAACGCCGAGCCAATTGCAAGATTAGTGAGTTATGGGGTAGCAGGTGTACCGCCACGCATTATGGGTATTGGACCGATTGAGGCTATCCCAAAAGCATTGAAACAAGCTGGTTTGAAAAAAGAAGATATCGATTTGATTGAACTCAATGAGGCTTTTGCTTCGCAATCACTTGCCGTAATCAGAACTTTGGATTTAAACCCTGATGTGATTAATGTAAACGGTGGGGCAATTGCATTAGGCCATCCGCTGGGCTGTACTGGCGCGAAACTCACCGTGCAAATCATGAACGAACTTAAAAGACAAAATAAAAAATACGGAATGGTAACCATGTGCGTAGGAACCGGGCAAGGCGCTGCGGGGATATTTGAGTTGCTTTAATTAGTATCGAGATATGAGTATGTAGTATCTAGATTTAATAATAGGTGAATAAACCAGTTTATAAAATCATCCCGACATATTACTCAGTCACTAATACTAATAATATATGCACAATTTTAAAGAATTAAAAGTTTGGCAAAAATCAATTGATTTAGCAGTTGATGTTTACAAAGCTAGTTCGTTTTTACCTGTTGATGAGAGATACGGTTTGATTTCTCATATGAAAAGATGCTCTGTTTCAATACCCTCCAATATTGCTGAAGGAGCGGGTAGGGGAACCAGTGCACAGTTTAAATATTTTTTAACTATAAGTCAGGGCTCTGCTTTTGAGCTGGAAACTCAGGTGATTATTTCAAATAGACTGGGATTATTGGATGATCCGCTTACTATTGATCTGATTGAAAAAACTACTGAAGTTCAAAAGATGATTTATGCCCTGGAAAGAAAATTAATTTGATGTGGGTATTAGGAGTCAAGATGTGAGTATCAAGTATCAAGATTGGATTACATAATAGGAGTTTTTTTGAGATAAACTTTCTCTTGATACTTGCTACTGATATCTTGATACTTACTACTGATATCTTGATACTTAAATCTTGCTACTAGATACTATAACAATGGAAACAACTGAAAAAAAGACAATTAAAGGTGGCGAATTCTTAATTAAAGACACCACTTATCAGGAAGTATTTATCCCTGAAGAATTTGATGAAGAGCAGCAGATGATTGCACAAACCTGTCGCGATTTTCTGGAAGCAGAAGTTTATCCGAACTTAGATAAAATTGATAAACAGGAAGACCCTGAGTTAATGCCTTCATTGCTTACCAAAGCAGGTGAACTGGGTATTTTAGGTGTTTCTGTGCCTGAAGAATATGGTGGTTTTGGTAAGAACTTTAATACTTCCATGTTGGTTGCCGATGTGGTGGGGGCCGGCCACTCTTTTGCCGTTGCACTTTCTGCACACACTGGTATTGGTACTTTACCTATCCTGTATTATGGTAACGAAGAACAAAAGGCCAAATATATCCCTAAACTGGGCTCGGGCGAGTGGAAAGCAGCATATTGTTTAACGGAACCCAATTCAGGATCTGATGCAAATTCGGGTAAAACCAAGGCCAAACTGAGCGAAGATGGCAAACATTACATCATTACCGGCCAAAAAATGTGGATAACTAATGGTGGTTTTGCTGATATTTTTATCGTTTTTGCAAAGATCGATGATGATAAAAATCTGACCGCATTTATCGTAGAAAAGGATTTTGGCGGCATTACCATGAATCCTGAAGAACACAAAATGGGTATCAAAGGTTCATCAACACGCCAGGTGTTTTTTAACGATTGCCCGGTGCCCGTAGAGAACATGTTAAGCGATAGGGAGAATGGGTTTAAAATTGCCGTAAACATTTTAAATATTGGTCGTATCAAGCTATCGGCTGCGGCAATAGGTGCTTCAAAAGCGACATTGAGTACTGCAATCAACTATTCTAATGAAAGGATCCAGTTTGACCGCCCGATTTCGAAATATGGGGCCATTCGTTTTAAAATTGCCGAAACTGCCTCTAAACTTTATGCTGTAGATTCGGCAAATTACCGCGCCGGACAAAATATCGACGATACTTACGATCAGTTGGTTGCCGGTGGAATGGAATCGGGTAAGGCCAGGTTGAAATCGGTTGAGCAGTTTGCCGTTGAGTGCGCCATTTTAAAAGTTTGGGGATCGGAAGCTTTAGATTATGCCGTAGATGAAGGCGTGCAGATTTACGGCGGAATGGGTTTCTCTGCAGATGCACCGATGGACAGGGCCTATCGCGATGCCCGGATTAACCGCATTTTTGAAGGTACCAATGAAATTAACCGTTTGCTTACCGTTGATATGATGCTGAAACGCGCCATGAAAGGTGAGCTCGATCTAATGACTCCGGCTACAGCAGTTGCGGCCGAGTTGATGAGTATCCCTGATTTTGGCGAAGAAGACACCACATTGTTTGCTGCAGAGAAAAAAGTATTGGCTAACCTGAAAAAAGCGACTTTAATGGTAGCTGGTGCTGCGGTACAGAAACTGATGATGACCTTAAGTAAAGAGCAGGAAATTTTAATGAACATTGCCGATATGGCCAGTTACGTGTACGTGGCCGAATCAGCATTGCTAAGAACCGAAAAACTGGTTGCCATGCGTGGCGAAGCTGCAGTTGCCGGTCAGTTAGATTTGCTACGCATTTACCTCGTTGAAGCAGTCGATGGTATTGCCAAAGCAGGAAAAGAAGCCTTATGGGCTTTTGCCGAAGGCGATGAGTTGCGTATGATGCAGGTAGGTTTACGCCGTTTTACCAAAATGGAACCGTTTAATGTAAAAGATGCCCGCCAAAGGGTAGCACAACAGCTAATCGAAGCCAATAAGTATATTTTTTAAGGTAAAAGGTTAGCAGGTTAGCAGGTTGAGGGTTTAAGGGTTAGGTGTATAAAGCACTTAACCTTTTTTTATTATGTTGATTTTGCTTATCATCTATACTCATTGTCACGTTGAGCTTGTCGAAACGTACTAAATATTCGTTATTTTTGAATGATTAAATGAGTGGTTTTGGATTCAGAGAATGGCATTTTGCCTGAAACATTCAGTCATTCAAAATTTAATCCTTTTATAAACTCATTGACAATTGCAGCAATCACAATAAAGCCCTATTTTCACGCATGATTAAACTTAGATTAATTAGCCTGCTCGTTTTGGCTATAGTTATGGTTTCAGCTTGTAAAAAAGACGAAGATCCCGAAAAACAGATTACCGAATTCATCCAGAAGAACAATATCAATGCAACTAAAGATGCTTCGGGATTATATTACCAGATTATTAAACCAGGAACAGGTTCTTTTACCTATCCGGCCAATACCAAAATTACCATTAAATACGAAGGTCGTTTATTAGACGGAAGTGTTTTCGATAACGGCGGAGGTAAGGAACAAACCTTTAATCTCGCCGAATTAATTCAAGGCTGGAAAATCGGGATTCCGAAAATTCAAAAAGGAGGCGAAATCAGGTTAATTGTGCCACCAGGCTTAGGTTATGGAAGCAGTGCAGTAGGGCCAATCCCAGGTAACTCCGTATTAGATTTTACCATCCAGCTTTCTAATGCGCAGTAAAGCGAGCTCGCTATTTGTTAAAATTGGTTAAAAATTGTAGCATCCGTATTAAAAGCTTATTTTTGCGGATGATGGCTAAGTTTAAATATATTATCCTATTAGTTTGTATTACAGCTTGCTTTGCAGCTTGTAAAAAGAACATCCCGGTAGACGATTACGATCCGCTACCACAGTTTAAGGCCGATACAACTGCAATTAGTGCATTTGTTAAAACCAATAATATTGCCGCGGAAAAAGATAAATATGGTATTTTTTACCAGATTATCGAACCTGGTTCGGGCAGTGTAACCTATACCACTTCTACCAAAATTACTGCCGATTACGAAGGCCGCCTATTGAACGGAACCATTTTCGATAGTACCAAAGGCACACCTACCTCGTTTTTACTGGGCAATGTGATTGTGGGTTGGCAAATAGGTATCCAGAGGATACAAAAAGGAGGTAAGATCAGGTTAATTATCCCTTCTTATTACGCTTATGGAACGCAGTCGCCCTCAAGTTTGGTGCCGGCAAATTCAGTACTCGATTTTACTATAACACTTACAGACGTACAATAATAAATGAACAAATTTACTCAACTTAGCCTATTTACGCTTTTGCTGGCTACAGTGATTTTCAGCTCGTGTAAAAAAGAGTATGAGACTATTGAAACTATAGATGATGCAGCTATAAAATCATATATTTCTAAGAATAACTTAACATCTATGGTACCAGACCCAGATAAAACCGGGTTTTATTTTCAGGTAACCAATCCAGCTGATGGAACATTGTTTTTGAACTCTGATTCTGTTTTGTATGATATTACACTTAAATCTTTAAATAACGGAACAACTTACCTTCAGCCAGATGCAAATGGTAATTTGGGTACTTATGTTGGTTATTCAAATAGCGTTACTGATCCTAAACTTTCTTCAGGGACTTTTAATATCCCAGCCATAAGAACAGCTATTCTAGGTCTAAAACCCGGGGGAACTGCTAGAGTCTTATTGCCATCTTTCCTGGGTTTTGGAAAGAATGGTCTTGGTGCGATCCCATCTAACGAAAACCTTGATTTTACCATCAAAACCTACCCTTACCGTAAACAGTGGTTATTTGATGAAGATAAGATAAAGAACTTTTTAACTACCAAAGGTTTAACTGCAACTAAAGATCCTAGCAGGATTTATTATATTGTAAATACTGTTGGTACAGGCGATGCCGTTAATGGTGTTGAAAGCACCGTAACAATGAAGTATACAGCCAGATTATTGGATGGAACAACTTTTGATTCTTCAACTGACGGAACATTTTCTATCGCTCTGACTGGCCTAATCCCTGCCTGGCAAATTATGATACCTAAATTTAAAGTAGGTAGTAAGTTTAGAATGATTGTACCTTCTGATTTAGCTTATGGATCTACCGGAAGCCGAGATAACATTACCGGTCTTTATAGAGTCCCTCGCAATTCAATTTTAGATTTCGATATTGAAATAGTAAGCGTTACAAATTAGATAAAAGTCTTTTCTATATAAAGATATGCTCAACATTGGTTGGGCATTTTTTTTGATTTAAGTTTTAATTGTTTCCGGGTGGTAATGGGAGGTAGTAACCCTATAATATTCAGCTGTTCCAAGTCCGTGTAAATCGGTTACAGGTTCAGCTCGGTTTACAACAAGAGTAGTGCCCGATTCCCTGACTATTTTTATTAATTCAAAGCCTCTTTAAAAACTTTTAAAACTCTTTCCCTTGCAAAAGTATGCTCAACTATTGGTTGGGCATATTTTTTTGTGCCAAATTCGGGCACCCATTTTTTAATATATTCCAGTTTCGGGTCGAATTTTTTGGTCTGCAGCTCGGGGTTAAATACCCTGAAATACGGAGCCGCATCGTTACCTGAGCCAGCCGCCCATTGCCAGCCACCAACATTGCTGGCCATTTCGTAATCTAACAGTTTTTCGGCAAAATAGGTTTCGCCCCAGCGCCAGTCGATGAGCAGGTGTTTGGTTAAAAAGCTTGCCACTACCATGCGTACCCGGTTATGCATCCAGCCGGTTTGGTTCAACTGCCGCATGCCTGCATCAACAATCGGGTAGCCCGTATTGCCTTCGCACCAGGCCTTAAATTCATCCTCGTTGTTGCGCCATTTAATTTTATCGTATTGTTTTTTAAAAGAATCGGTTGCCGAATAGGGGAAATGCCAAAGAATCGTCATGTAAAATTCGCGCCAGGCCAATTCAGAAAGCCAAACATCCGATTTCGCTTCAATAGCATCGCGTACGGCCTTGCGGATGCTTAATGTACCAAAACGCAAGTGTAAACCAATATGCGTGGTACCATCTACAGCCGGGAAATCGCGTTCTTTGGCGTAGTTATCCAGTTTACTATGATAGCTGAGCTTCGGAAAGTCAAGCTTGCTTTTCTCGAAACCCATCTCCTTTAACGAAGGTAAGGCGAGATTTTTGCCAGGCAACAGGTTTTTATAATATTTTTGGGTGGGGTAGGCTTTGGTATAAAAGGAATTTAATTTGGCGTGCCACTGTTTGTAAAAAGGAGTGAAAACGGTATAAGGAGTTTTATCCGCTTTTAAAATCTCGCCTTTTTCAAAAATGACCTGATCTTTATAGGTTTTAAACGCAATTTTTTCGCTGGTTAAAAACTCAGCCATATTATCATCGCGTTCGCGGGCGTAAGGTTCGTAATCGTGATTGGTGTAAACCCCTGCTACTTCATATTCAGTTAAAATTTCGCTCCAGATTTTTTCTGGCTTACCATATTTAACCAGCAGGTCAGAACCTTGTTTCTGCAGGTCCTTTTTTAAATCTTCAATCGTTTGGTAAATGAAGGTTACGCGCGCATCATCTTCCGGTAGTTTATCGAGAATGTTTTTGTCGAAAATAAACAGCGGTAAAACCAGGTGGCCGCTTTTTAGTGCGTGGTAAAATCCGGCATTATCCGTTAAACGTAAATCGCGGCGGAACCAAAAGATGGAGATGGCTTTCTTCATATAAAAGGGATGTTGCTCAAAGGTAATAACAGCAAATTACAATGCTCGTTTATTTCTTACTCCTTTTATTTCGAAATAATTGCTGTGAGCGGGGTATTGTGTTTCGATTTTCGCCATTCCCAGGGCGGCGTGGGGTTCGTTTCTCTCCATAATCCCACCCTGTTTTTTCGGGCTGCGATTTCCAACTGGGCATAAACAGGATCGGTAGAATATTTTTTAAAGTGCCAGGCCATGCCTTGTTTAATCATTTCCTGGTTTACTACTTGTTTTTTATTGTTAATCACTACAGCAATCAGGCGGCGGTAGCGGTCGTACTTTTCGGCGTAAACCATTACATTTTGTCCGAAACACAAATCAGATAGGGCTTTTTTTGCATTGTTGCCAAAAGGTTGCCTGCCTCTTTTCTCCGGACAATCTATATGTGCCAAACGTACTTTGGTTGGCCTTTGCTCGTACAGGATTTCCATCGTATCGCCATCCATAACCCGGATTACTTTTGCAGTGAAAGTCCTTTTCTTTAAATCGTTGGGTTTAGCATATACAACCTGCTGGGTGCAAAGGAGCGGATGAAAACATAAAATAAAACCCAGTAAAATTAATCTTCCCATCCACACAATGTTTTTCCGTCGGTTTTCGCCTTTTCCAATGTTATTTTTAAAATTTTATGCTGGCAGGTGCTCAGCCCTTTGCAGTTTTCTTTAAGGTGATATTTTTTAGCACCACTGCTGTTGCAAATATACACCGTTGTAGAATCTGTACAAGTGGTGTTGGCTGTTTTTGCCAAGTTCTTATTTCTTATAATGGACATACGTCAAGGACCTATTCCTATTGTTTCAATTAAATAATACAGTTACTGCACATATAATTATGTTTTAATGCAGTTAAACATAATTATTAGATACTGGTCATTAAATATTGTATTCAAAAAAGTCTACTATTACTTTCTGAGGATTCAATTCCCTCCGTGTTTCCGCGCCTCAGCGGCTAAAATAAGTACATTAACGCCCGTAAAGCGCCTTAAGTGCCTCATCTAAATGCGTATACCTGAATTTAAAACCAGCATCCAGAATTTTCTGTGCAGAAGTATTGCTGCTCATTAAAACCGCCTCTGTGCGTTCGCCCAATAATAAATTTAATACTACTTTAGGCACGTTGATTGGCCAAACAGGCCGGTGCAGGTGTTTGGCTATGGCTTTGGTAAGCGCCTTGTTGGTAACCGGAAAAGACGCACAGGCATTGTAATTGCCTTCCATTTTGGGGCTTTCAATCGCTTCGATATACATTTCAACCATATCATCAATGTGCAGCCATGGCGTCCATTGTTTACCGGTGCCCAAAGCTGCCCCGGCAAATAGCTTAATAGGTTGGGCGAGCTGCGGCAATGCGCCTCCCTCGGTGCTCAACACAATGCCGGTGCGCAATTTAACAATGCGCAGGCTCAGTTTTTTACCTTCATCTACGGCATCTTCCCAAAGTTTGCAACATTCGGCTAAGAAACCGTAACCGTTTTGGCTTTCTTCCGTGAGTATTTCATCGCCGCAATCGCCATAATAGCCTACTGCTGATGAGGATACAAAACATTTGATTTGGTGGTTGGGGTTTGATTTTATGGTGTTAAAAAGGAGTTCGGTAGATTTTACGCGACTATCGATAATCTGTTGCTTACGTTCTGGCGTCCATTTTTTATCGGCAACGGCCTCGCCAGCTAAATGTACCACCGCATCAACTCCGGTAATACAATTGGTATCAATCGTTCCTTTGTAAACATCCCAGGTAAAATTATTTGGATCTTTGCTGCTTTTTCGCGAGAGTGTATTCACTTCGTAACCCTTTGCCTGCAAATGTTTTTTTAGTGCAGTGCCAACTAGTCCGGAAGCGCCCGTAATCAGTATTTTCTTTGCCATGATTTTAAAACACCAAAGATACAAAAGGGTTTTTTGCACAGAGATTAAAACGAGATTAAAAGGCTGATGATCCTTTTGTTACCTGTTTGTAAAGAATTGTTTAAGGGTTTGATGAAGTGGAAAAATAAAATAAATTTGTAAACGCGTTCTTATACTCCTTTTCCTTAAAAGATGTCCAAAAAAATTTTAGTCTGGTTTAGAAACGATCTTCGCCTACATGATAATGAAATGTTGGTTGAAGCGATTGCTAAATCCGATTCGATTTTGCCCGTTTATATTTTAGATCACCGCTTGTTTGGCGAAACAAAATACGGTACCCTCAAAACCGGCAACATCAGGGCGCAGTTCATTTTAGAAAGCGTTTTAGGCTTACGTGCCTCCTTAAAACAAATAGGCGGCAATTTACTCATTGCTGCGGGTAACCCCGAAGATATTATTCCGCAATTGGTGCAGGAGTACGAAATTACTGAAGTGTACCACCACCGCGAGGTAGCCCGCGAAGAAACGCATGTATCTACACTGGTTGAAAACGCCCTGTGGAAACTGCGCATTAACCTGAAACACTTTATTGGCCATACCTTATATAATAAAGAAGATTTACCTTTTCCGATAAAAGATATCCCCGATGCATTTAACCAGTTTAAAAAGAAAATTGAACGCGATTCGATCATTAAACCTTGCTTTGCTGCACCCGATCGCATCAACGTAGCCGAGGTAATTGATTGGGGTACTTTGCCATCAATGTCCGACCTTAACCTTTTACCACAGGAAAAAGACCAGCGTGCTGATTTCGAATTTGCCGGTGGCGAAGCCGAAGGATTGGTGCATTTACAAAAGGTTATTGTGGCCATGCAACAGGCTGCCACTACCAAGAATTTAATTTTAGCGTCGAAATTATCGGCCTGGTTGGCTATGGGCAGTTTATCGCCGCGTAAGGTGTACTGGGAAATTAAAAAAATGGAAGGTGTACCCAATACCAAAGCCATGTTTAACCATATTTTATTGGGATTGTTGTGGAGAGACTATTTCCGTTTCATGTTTAAGAAATATGGCAATACCTTTTTCAATCCGGATGGTTTTGGAAGCCAGGGTTTGGTTGATGTGGCAAACGAACAGGAGAATTTTAACAAATGGCGTAACGGGCAAACTGGTTTTGCGGTAGTTGATGCGGTAATGACGGAGTTAAACCAAACTGGTTTTATTTCGAACATTGCCCGCCAAACGGCAGCCCTGTATCTGATTAATAATTTAGAAGTAAGCTGGGTTTTTGGAGCCGCTTATTTTGAAGAAAAACTGATCGATTACAATCCGGCAAGTAACTGGGGCAATTGGGCCAACGTGGCAGGGGTAGGTAACGATCAAAAATCGAAAAGTGTTTTCGATCTCGATAAAAACATTAAAAATCTCGACCCAAAAGGCAATTATGCCACCACTTGGGCATCATAGTTGTGAGGAGAGGAGCATTGGTTTTTAGGTAGATTGAATGACTTAGTGTATTTCTTTGACCATTGATTGTGGTTTGGGATATATCTTTCAATAAATCAATTATTAAAAATTCAGTTATTCTTATTTTTAATGTGGTTTTTTGCCAAAAATGTAAGGTAAAATTCTAATTTTGTAATGCTTATAGTAAATAGTTAATAATGGGTAGTTTATCTTATCTTAACGGCGCAAATGCCGAATATATAGATGCTTTATATCAGTCGTATCAGCAGGATCCTGAATCAGTTGAATTTGGTTGGCAAAAGTTTTTTGAAGGTTTCGATTTTGGAAGAGGATCTGAAGCCACCGCAGTAACCGTAGAAACTCCGGAACAATTTTTAAAAGAGGTTAATGTGCTTAACCTGATTGATGGCTACCGTAGCCGCGGTCACTTATTTACGCATACCAACCCGGTACGCGAAAGACGCAAACATTTACCAACTTTAGAGCTTTCTAATTTCGGCCTTTCTGATGCTGATTTGGAAACCGTTTTCAACTCTGGTGTTGAAATTGGTATTGGTGCAGCAAAGCTGAAAGATATTGTTGCGGTTTTAAAACAAACTTACACGCACTCAATAGGTGCCGAATATAAATTTTTACGTACACCTGAAGTGTTGAACTGGATTCAGCAAAAAATGGAAAGTGTACGTAATACGCCTAACTTCTCAATCGAAGAGAAAAAACGCATCCTCCGTAAATTAAACGAAGCGGTAAGTTTCGAAAATTTTCTGGGAACAAAGTTTTTAGGTCAAAAACGTTTCTCGTTAGAAGGAGCAGAAGCTTTAATCCCGGCATTGGATTCGGTAATTGAAAAAGGTGCAGAACTGGGCATTGAAGAGTTTGTAATTGGTATGGCTCACCGCGGTCGTTTAAACGTGCTGGCCAATATCATGCAAAAAACCTATAAAGACATTTTTGCCGAGTTTGAAGGTAAAAGCTACAACCCGGATACCCCGTTTGGTGGTGACGTAAAATACCATTTAGGTTATTCTACCGATGTAGCTACGGTTTCGGGTAAGAGCGTTCACTTAAGCTTATGCCCAAATCCATCACACTTAGAAACTGTTGATGGTGTGGTAGAAGGCATGAGCCGTTCTAAAATCGACTTTAAATATGGCGGCGACAATAGCCGTTTAGCACCTATTTTAATCCATGGTGATGCGTCGGTTGCCGGCCAAGGTATTGTTTACGAAGTAATCCAGATGGCTGGTTTGGAAGGTTATAAAACCGGTGGTACCATTCACCTGGTAATTAACAACCAGATTGGTTTTACTACCAACTATAAAGATGCACGTACAAGTACTTACTGTACCGATATTGCTAAGGTAACTTTATCACCTGTTTTTCACGTAAATGGCGATGATCCTGAAGCTTTGGTGTATGCCATTAACCTGGCGATGGAATACCGTCAGAAATATAAAAACGACGTTTTCATTGATATCCTTTGCTACCGTCGTTTCGGTCACAATGAGTCTGATGAGCCTAAATTTACGCAGCCTTTATTGTACAAAACTATTGAAAAACATCCTAACCCAAGGGAAATTTATATCGAGCAGTTAACCAAAGAAGGTTCGTTAGAAGCAGGTTTGGCAAAAGAAATGGAAAAAGATTTCCGTGGTATTTTGCAGGAACGTTTAAACGAAGCCAAAGCATTTGTTGCCGCGAATACCGAAGTTAAATTTGGTGGTGCCTGGGCCGATTTACGGATGGCTACACCTAAAGATTTCGAGGTTTCTCCGGTTACGGCAGTTAAAAAAACAACTTTATTGGAAATTGGTAAACGCATTACCACTTTACCATCGAATAAAAAGTTCTTCAAAAAAATCGAAAAACTATTTGCCGAGCGTACCAAAATGGTTAACGAAACGCATGTTTTCGATTGGGCAATGGGCGAGCAAATGGCTTATGGTACTTTGTTATCAGAAGGCAAACGTGTTCGTTTAAGTGGTCAGGATGTAGAACGTGGTACTTTCTCTCACCGTCATGCAGTTTTAACACTCGAAGACAGCGAGGAAGAATACGTACCATTGGCTAACATTTCTGATCAACAGGCTGCATTTGATATTTACAACTCGCACTTGTCAGAGTATGGCGTTTTAGGTTTCGAATATGGCTATGCCATGGCTAACCCGAATGCTTTAACCATCTGGGAAGCACAATTTGGCGATTTCTTTAACGGTGCGCAGATTGTTGTCGATCAGTATATTGCCAGTGCCGAAACCAAGTGGCAGCGCGAAAACGGTTTGGTAATGTTATTGCCTCATGGTTACGAAGGGCAAGGACCAGAGCACTCATCAGCACGTATTGAGCGTTTTATGGAGCTTTGCGCCGATTATAACATGCAGATAGTAAACTGTTCTACTCCGGCTAACTTCTTCCACGTTTTACGTCGCCAGTTTAAACGCGATTTCCGTAAACCTTTGGTCGTATTTACACCAAAAAGTTTATTGCGTCATCCGGCCTGTGTTTCTAAATTAGAAGAATTTACCGAAGGTGGCTTTAAAGAGGTAATTGATGATGTAAATGTTAAAGTTGCCGATGTAAGCCGTGTGGTTTTCTGTAGCGGTAAAATTTACTACGAATTACTGGAGAAACAACAAGCTGATAAATTGAAACATGTAGCTATTGTTCGTGTAGAACAATTGTATCCTACACCAGTTGATCAGATGGAAGCCATCCAGAAAAAATATAAAAATGCCAAAGAAATTTTCTGGGTACAGGAAGAGCCAGAAAATATGGGTGCATGGCCATACTTGTTCCGCAAGTTGTACAAAACTGCTTTAAAAGGTATCGATGTAATTTCGAGAAGAGAGAGCAGCAGTACTGCAACAGGTTTTGCAAAACAACATGCTAACCAGCAAGCTTATATTTTAGCCAAGGCTTTAGAAATTCCGGTAACAGAGGATGTGAAGGACATTGCAAAAAAAGCAACCAAAAAATTAGTTCAAATCGATTAAAGGCATGGCGCTAAGCGTTTAGGGCATTGCGTTAGGTCTTGATAATTGATTATTGAAATTTGATCATTAGAAAAATAAAGGGTGGAGGGTTGGAAGGCAGAAGGTGTAAGGTTAGAAATCCTGAACATTTCAACCTTACAACATGTAACAATTAAAAACAAGAAAAAGGTAGAAGGTTGGAAGGCTGAAGGTGGAAAGGTTAAACACTCTGAACATTTCAACCTTACAACATTTAACCTTTAACAATAAAAAACATAACATTACAAAAAATGAGTTTAGAGATAAAAGTTCCACCTGTTGGTGAGTCGATAACCGAAGTTGTTTTATCACGTTGGATAAAAAACGATGGCGATGTTGTTGAAATGGATGAAGTAATAGCCGAATTAGAATCGGATAAGGCTACATTCGAATTAACCGCAGAACAAGCTGGAACTTTAAAAACCATAGCAGCCGAAGGCGATACTTTAGCCATTGGTGCAGTAGTTTGTAAAATTGAAGACGGTGGTGCAGTTGCTAGTCCTAAGTCAGAAGTCGAAAGTCCTAAGTCTGATGCGCAAGCTCCGGTTGCGGTAGCTGAGGCTTCAAAGACTCAAGACTCAGGACTACCGACTAAAGACTCTTATGCAAGTGGTACTCCTTCACCTGCTGCGGGTAAAATCCTTGCCGAAAAAGGTATCGATGCATCTGCTGTAAAAGGTACTGGTGTTGATGGCCGTATAACCAAAGATGATGCTGTTAAGGCTGAAGCTGGTAAAAAAGCTGAGGCACCAAAAGCCAGTGCACCTGTTGCTGCTGCAGCTCCGGCTGGTAGCCGTGGCGAGCGTCGCGAAAAAATGTCGCCATTACGTAGAACAGTTGCAAAACGTTTGGTTGCTGTTAAAAATGAAACCGCAATGTTAACCACCTTTAACGAGGTTAACATGAAACCAATTATGGATTTACGCGGAAAATATAAAGATCAGTTTAAAGAGAAATTTGGTGTTGGTTTAGGTTTTATGAGCTTTTTCACTAAAGCGGTAACCGAAGCTTTAAAAGATTTCCCTGCTGTAAACGGTCGTATTGAAGGCGAAGAATTGGTTTATAACGATTTTGCTGATATTTCTATTGCTGTTTCTGCGCCAAAAGGTTTGGTGGTTCCGGTAATACGTAATGCAGAAAGCATGACTTTAGCACAGATTGAAAAATCGGTATTAGAGCTGGCTTTAAAAGCACGCGATAGCAAATTAACTATCGAAGAAATGACTGGTGGAACATTTACCATCACCAACGGTGGCGTATTTGGTTCAATGATGTCGACTCCGATTATCAATGCACCACAATCGGCTATTTTAGGTATGCACAACATTGTTGAACGTCCGGTTGCCGAAAAAGGTGAAGTAGTAATCCGTCCGATGATGTACGTAGCTTTATCTTACGATCACAGAATTATTGACGGACGCGAGTCAGTTGGTTTCTTAGTTCGTGTGAAACAATTATTAGAAGATCCGGCTAGATTGTTACTAGGCGTTTAATCTCTTAAGGAGATCGCTATCCTATATAAAAGAAGTCAAGTTTTAATAGCCACTCTGCTATAAAACTTGACTTCTTTTTTTGTTTTAAAAAATGAAATTAACGTAAAATAGGAATGTCATCCTAAGCCTGTCGAAGGAGCTGCCTAAAACACTGAGTAAAGCATTTTTGACTACTTGTCTCGATTTTCATCGGGAGGATCAGCCTAATAACTTCATTGGCTTCGCAGTGAGTATCTGTTGTTAAGGATTAAAAATCCTTAGTTCAATAATCGGGATTACAAATCCCGACTAACGGGGGTTGCCCAAAACACTGAGTAAAGCATTTTTGACTACTTGTCTCGATTTTCATCGGGAGGATCAGCCTAATAACCTCATTGGCTTTGCAGTGAGTATCTGTTGTTAAGGATTACAAATCCTTAGTTCAATAATCGGGATTACAAATCCCGACTAACGGGGTTTAATTTCTTAAGGAGATCACTATCCTATATAAAAGAAGTCAAGTTTTAATGGCCACTATGCTATAAAAACTTGACTTCTTTTTTTGTTTTAAAAATGAAATTAACGTTTAACTTTCCAAAATACGAATGTCATCCTGGGGGGTAATTTATTTGTATAAAAATCAATGTGAGAGACAGCCTTTCTGTGGTCGTCATTTCGACTGAAGCCAGCCGGTTTCCCCCGGTGGCGAAATGGAGAAATCTATTTATACAGATTTCTCGACTGCGTTGCCCTCCGCTCGAAATGACGATTCTCTATTTCGATAATTCCTTAATAGGTTTAATATCCAGTTGCTTAAACTCTACCTCACTGCCTTCTGCCTGTAAAGCAATCTGGCCGCTGCTTACCGTACAATTGGTGCCATCGTTTACCAATGCGCCATTTACCCAAACTTTAACTTCATTGTTTAAACATTGAATAATCATGGTGTTCCATTCGCCAAGTGGTTTTTCGCTATCATCGGTTAAGTTTTTAATGCGGCGCAGTTTATCACCGTTTACACCCCAGTTCTCTTTTGGTCCGCGTCTGGTAACCATATCAGGTACCGTAATGTCTTCTTCAATGCACCAAAAATCGCCGGCATCTTTGTGTTGCATTTGCACTTCCAGCGATTTTGGGAACATGCCATACAAAGCTCTCGGTGTGGAGGCGTGCACTAAAACACCACAATTGCCTGGTTTACCCGCAAAACGGTATTGTACGGTTAACTGGTAGTTTTTGTAAGTTTTATCGGTTATTAAATGTCCACCCGGTGTACCTAAACTTACCAGCATGCCATTGCGTACAATAAATGGATTAATGGTGTCTGGTTTTTTGTCCATTGCAGGTACGTCTACATGCCAGCCTTTTAAATCTTTGCCATTAAAAAGGCTTTTTTGGGCTAATGCAGAGAAGTTAAATGTAATGAACAGGAGTAGGATGGTGTATAATTTCATAGCTATATTTGGTTTTGGTTATTTCAAATATAAGATTTTAAAGCGATATCCTGTCCGTAGAGTTAAGCGTAGCGTTTCTACGGATGGGGAATGGATTTGAGTTTTCAAACTCAATAAATGGGACGAGTCAAAGACTCTTTATCGTCCTCGTTTGTCACAAAGTGATTCCTTTAGAATAACGAGGATGACTGAGGATGGCGATTTAATCGCCACATTGATTGTTGTTTTAGGTGCCGCATTACAAATGCGAATCTCGTTAATCCTCGTTGCAAACGAGGACTATGTTTCAATATTAAATCCTTCACTGTGTTCAACAGTCGATGCTAATTTCAATAATTCCTCATAAGCATTTCCTGCAATACCCAGCAGTTGTGCAAAGGCTGGCTCAGTTTTAATGCCCTGATTTTTCAACCTAATGATTTCCTGCCTGAAAATTTCACCCCTTTCCAATAAGATTCGATGTTCTATTACCATGTGCCTGTAAGCATTTTGCTGTATTGTTGGTATGGCCTGGCCAAAAATTTCGAACTCAAACCCAGCCATAAAGAAATTGGCTTTGATAGATTGAATGGTTGGATTCTCTGTAATTTTAAATCCTTTTTCGTTTTGGAATAGATCGGTTATTGTTTTTGTAAATGCTGTTTTATCCTGCACGTAGCAAATGATATCCAGATCGCTGCTTTCAATATCGATATTAATCGGGATGGTGCCCGCCAAAACAGGGGTAAAGGCTGCCAATTTTTGCATGATCTGGTGCTCAGTCAAAACCTGATAAGCTTGCTGTTGCTTTTCGTTTCCGGATTGGAGATAGGATATGTTGAGGAAGTTGATCATTGCACGCGAATTGTTGTTGACAAAGTTAATAAACCTATTGTTAATGTGTCTGGAGTCGGTCGGTGCGAAACCAACCTATAGAACAGTTAATGTATCTGGGGTGGGTTGGTGCGACAAACCTACTGATATGGAAAATCTCTGTGAGAGATAGGCGCCGGTCGGTGAGTCACCGACCGGTAGGGAAGCAATGACGGTTTTGCAAAAAAAAAAAGCCCATCTCGGTTAAGAAATGGGCTTTGTATGTTTATCTTAAAGTTTTGAGATGCTGAAACAAGTTCAGCATGACGATAGGGGAGTATTAATCCTCTACAATTTCACTGTTAATGCTTACATCATCCTTTACATCTTCTTTAAAGTAGTTTTTCTGAAAGATCAGGATCAATATCACCCCAACTGAAATGGCTGCATCAGCAAGGTTAAAAACCGGTCTGAAGAAAACAAACTCTTCGCCTCCCCAAATTGGTAACCAGCTCGGGAAATGTCCTTCGGCAATCGGGAAATAGAACATGTCTACCACACGGCCGTGGAACCAGCTTTCGTAGCCATAAATTTTGCCATAAAAAACCGAATCGATGATGTTTCCCAATGCACCCGAAAAAATTAATGCCACATTCGAGATCAACCCGCGGTGATATTTATGTTTAATTAAATAGTGTAAGCCATAGCCAATACCACCTACCGCCGCAATGCGGAAAAGTGATAAAGCCAGTTTACCAAACTCGCCGCCAAATTCCATTCCGAAGGCCATTCCGTTGTTTTCGGTGAAATGGATAATACACCATTTTCCGATAATGTGGAACTCCTGCCCAAGGTACATGTGTGTTTTTACCCAGGTTTTAATCAGCTGATCGGCCAATAAAACCAAAAAGATAACAATTAAAGGTTTTGTATAGCCTTTCATTAACCCTGCTTTAATTTAGCTTCCATACTTAAAGTAGCATGTGGCACAGCGCGTAAACGTTCTTTCTGGATCAGTTTACCTGTTTCGCGGCAAATACCATACGTTTTGTTTTCAATACGTACCAGGGCATTCTCCAGGTTATCTATAAATTTTTTCTGACGGGCAGCCAACTGATTGATCTGCTCTTTTTCCATCGTTGCCGAACCGTCTTCCAGTGTTTTGTAAGCACCTGAAGTATCTTCTGTACCATTAGCATTAGGATTGCTCAAAGATGCAGTTAATGCATTAAGTTCCTCTTTAGAACTGCGTAATTTATCTTGAATTAATTCTTTAAATTCCTGAAGTTCACTGTCTGAGTAGCGCGTTTTATTACTGTTTTCCATGTTTGTAATTTAGTTTTCTAATATATGGATTTATATTTTAGTTACCGAAATGCTTAACTCAACATCATCAATAACGATTTTGTTTGCATTATTTACAGTATCTGTTAATTCTAGTGTATCTGCTAATATTTCGTCGCAAATGTAGGCTTTATTACCTGCAACAGCATTGGCCACCAAGTTATCATTTTGTAACGAAACTTTAATCCTGTCGGTTACCTCAAAGTTCAGTTCCTTACGTAAATTCTGGATACGGTTAACCAGCTCGCGCGAAATACCTTCCTGTTTCAGCTCTTCTGTAATGGTTACATCGAGGGCTACTGTTAAACTGCCCAGGTTAGTTACCTGCCATCCCGGAATATCTTCTGCAAAAATTTCTACATCATCGTTTAAATTAATGGTATAATCCTGTTCATTGCTTCCAACTACAATAATAAAGCCATCAACTTCTAAACGTTGAATATCATCCTGATTCGCATTTTCCAAAGCTTCTTTAACCGTGCCCATATCCTTACCCACCTTTTTACCTAAAGATTTGAAGTTGGCTTTCAGTTTTTTCTTCACAATGCCGTGGGTATCGGTAATAAATTCGATGTGCTTCACATTGGTTTCTGAAAGGATATAATCGGCAACTTTTGAGATTTTTTGTTCGAAATCGCCATTTAACGATGGGATTAAGATTTTCTCTAAAGGCTGACGTACGTTAATGCCTGATTTTTTACGCAGCGATAAAACCATCGACGAAATATCCTGTGCATAAAGCATTCTTTCGTTCAGGGCATTGTCGATCAGGCTTTGATCGGCTTCTTTCCATAACGTTAAGTGTACTGATTGTGCCGCTTGTGCATCAGTAACACTCAGGTTTCTGTACAACCAATCGGCAAAGAATGGTGCCACCGGACTCATTAATTGGGCCAGGGTTTCTAAACAGGTATAAAGCGTTTCGTAAGCTGCGCGTTTATCTTCGGTCATTTCGCCTTTCCAGAAACGGCGGCGACTTAACCTGATGTACCAGTTACTCAAATGCTCATCAACAAAGGCTTGGATAGCGCGTGTAGCTTTGGTAGGCTCGTACGTATTGTAGCTTTCATCAACTTCGTTGATCAGGTTTTGCAATAACGATAAAATCCAGCGGTCTAACTCCGTGCGGTCTTCAACTTTGCTTAAATTGTTTTTGTTAATCTCAAATTTATCAATGTTGGCATAGAGTGCAAAAAAAGCATAGGTGTTGTAAAGGGTACCGAAGAATTTACGGCGCACTTCAACAATGCCATCAATATCAAATTTTAAGTTATCCCACGGATTTGCGTTCGAAATCATGTACCAACGCGTTGCATCGGCACCATATTCGTTAATGGTTTGGAACGGATCAGCAGCATTGCCTAAACGTTTAGACATTTTTTGCCCGTTTTTGTCCAATACCAGTCCATTCGAAACTACGTTTTTGTAGGCTACCTTATCAAAAACAAGCGTAGAAATAGCATGCAAGGTATAAAACCAACCACGGGTTTGATCTACACCCTCGGCAATAAAATCTGCGGGGAAATCTTCATTTCCATCAATAGTCTCTTTGTTTTCGAAAGGGTAGTGCCATTGTGCGTAAGGCATAGCGCCCGAGTCAAACCAAACATCAATTAAATCGCTTTCGCGTTGCATTGGTTTACCCGATGGAGATACTAAAATAATCCCGTCAACTACATTTTTATGCAGGTCAATCAGGTCATAGTTCTCTTCAGACATGTTTCCGATTTCAAATCCTTTAAACGGATTTTCTTTTTGGAAACCAGCTGCTATTGATTTTTCAATGGCATTGTAAAGTTCTTCAACCGAACCAATTAATACTTCTTCTTTTTTGTCCTCAGTTCTCCAGATTGGCAATGGTATTCCCCAATATCTTGAGCGGGATAAGTTCCAGTCGTTGGCATTTTTTAGCCAGTTTCCGAAACGGCCTTCACCGGTTGATTTTGGTTTCCAGTTAATGGTTTCATTCAAGTCGAACATTCTGTCTTTAACATCAGTTACTTTAATGAACCACGAATCTAATGGATAATATAAAAGAGGCTCATCAGTTCTCCAGCTGTGCGGGTAACTGTGAACATATTTCTCTACTTTAAAAGCCTTATTTTCTTCTTTTAATAAAATAGCGATTTCTACATCAACTGATTTCTCAGGTGCTTCGCCGGCATTGTAATATTCGTTTTTTACGTATTTACCTGCAAATGGGCCAACATGTTTGGTAAATTTGCCCTGTAAATCAACAAGTGGAACCAAAATATCATTATCATCTAATACCAGCATTGGTGGCACCTCAGGGATAGCTTCTTTGGCAACTTTAGCATCATCTGCACCAAAGGTAGGTGCAGTATGTACAATACCAGTACCATCTTCAGTAGTTACAAAATCTCCTGAGATTACCCTGAAAGCATTTTCAGCATTTTGAGAAGGTAATGCGTAGGTTAAAAGTTGTTCATACTTAATTCCAACCAGCTCCGACCCTTTACATTCAGCCAGAATCTGATAAGGTACTTTCTTATCGCCAGCTTTAAAGTTTGCAAAATCTTCAGCTTCACTGCTTTCAAAGAAAACTTTGCTAAATTGTTTGCCAACCAGATTTTTCGCCAAAATTACATTCGTTGGCAAAAAGGTATACTGGTTAAAAGTTTTAACTAAAACATAGTCGATTTTTGGTCCAACGGTTAAAGCGGTGTTCGATGGTAAAGTCCATGGAGTTGTAGTCCATGCTAATAAGTAGATATCGCCAAATCCTTGTAAAAAAGTTGGCAGCGTATCAACCAGCGCTTTAAACTGGGCAACAATAGTGGTATCTGTAACATCGCGGTAAGCCCCTGGTTGATTTACCTCATGCGAACTCAAACCAGTCCCCGCCTTTGGCGAATAGGGTTGGATGGTGTAACCTTTGTAAATTAATCCTTTGTCGTAAATCTGTTTTAAAAGCCACCACACCGATTCCATGTATTTAGACTTGTAGGTAATGTATGGATCATCCATATCTACCCAATAGCCCATTTTTTCGGTTAAATCGTTCCACACATCTGTGTAACGCATTACCGTTTTTTTACAAGCCTCATTATAGTCTTCGATTGAGATTGTTTTACCGATATCTTCTTTAGTAATGCCCAATTCTTTTTCGGTCCCCAGTTCAACCGGCAGGCCATGAGTATCCCAACCAGCTTTTCTCTTAACTTGATAACCTTTAATTGTTTTATAACGGCAAAAAATATCCTTAATCGCTCGCGCCATTACGTGGTGAATCCCCGGCATGCCATTGGCAGAAGGTGGACCTTCGTAAAAAGTAAACGGATTAGATTTTGGGCGGGATGAAATGCTTTTTTCAAAGATATTTTCCTTTTTCCAGAAATCCAGTATTTCTTGCCCTATTTTGGCAAGATCCAATTGTTTAAATTCGCTATACATCAATCAAGTACCTCAAAAAATTAAAGGTTGCAAAGTTAACAGAATTGAGCGGATTTTGGTAGTTTTGATGTAAATACTTTTAATGTGAAATTATTTAATATAGGGCTTGCAATGATGGTGGTGGCCGTAATTGCCTTACCAATTGTTGGGGTAATAAACCCTTTAAACCGCGATTTTGTGCTTTATGCTTTTTATTTCTGCGGCCTGCTCGAACTAATTGGGTTAATCTTTGTTCTAGTACATATCATAAAACTTAAAAAAAGATAATTCATGATCAGGCTCTTAAAGTTACAGAAAGCAGTTTGGGTACTTGTCTTAGGCATACTTACCTACATTGCCTATAAGGTTTTAGAAAGTAATGATGTAAGTGGTAGCCGTTACGTACAAATGCTGGCCGGGGTATTGGTTATGGTTGGTGCTTTATGGATGCTTTATCCCATTCTTTTTGCCAAAAAAGACAATGATGGCAATGCCGAAATTATTACCGATCCAACGGTAGAAGTGCCTGTAGATGAGGAAGAAGAAAAGCCTGCTACCGAATAGGATTTTTACCAATTTTAATGTTTGTCCTGCAATGAGCATTGGGCTTAAACCCAATGCAAAAAAAATAAATTCGGCATAGGGGTAAAAACCTTTTGAGTTGTATTAGCTCTAAAAACAGAGAAAATATGATTCCAGCATTAATAATTTGGCTGTGTAAGAAATACCTTCTGCCAAGGATAAACAAAAAAAGCAATTTAAACAGCGTTACTCCATTCGCTAAACCTGCAACGCTCGCGATTTTACTCATCGCCTTAAATTTTTCTGCCTTTGCGCATAAGCTTACCCAGATTTATCAAATTAAGCGCAATGGCGAAGTTATCGGGAAACTTGCGTTCAATCAAAATACCGATGGCGAAAATACTTATCTCAAAATTACTTCGTTGGTAAGCACCCGCTTTGTGTTCAAAATTGATGTGCAGAGCGAAGATCTGGCTCATTTTAAAAATGGCCGCTTAATCTCGTCCGATGTAAGTCGTATCGTTAACGGCAAAGCAAAAGAACGGAAGAAAACCACTTTCCAAAATGATGTTTACCAGTTGCAAGCAGGTAATAAATTTAACAGCTTAAACCAATCTATTGCCTATAACATGATGCTCCTTTACACCACCGAGCCAGTTGCTGTCAGTCAGGTATATTCAGATAATTTTCAGTGTTTTTTGCCCATTAAAAAACAAGCAGCACACCAATATCGCGTTAATTTGCCCGATGGTAACTATAACGATTATTATTTCGAAAACGGAATTTGTAAACTGGTAGTGGTTAACCATTCATTGTACACCATAAAAATGGAGCTCGTTTAATATGGAAGCTATTAATCATAAATACCTCAGGGTTTTAGTAACCGGAGCTTCGGGTTTTATCGGGCGTAAACTTTGCCTTAGTCTTGCCGAAACGGGCCACGATGTAGTAGCACTTTGTCGCGATACCCAGCATCCTTATCTCATCAGGCACCGCAATATCCACTTTGTAAAAGGCGATATTTTAGATGTTAAAAGTTTAGAAATAGCCATGAAAGGTTGCGCTCAGGTTTATCATACCGCTGCTATGGCCAAAATGTGGTGTAAAAACGAAACCGATTTTTACGATGTAAATGTAACCGGTACTGCCAATGTTTTAAGTTGTGCGTTAAAAATGGGGGTCGATCGGGTAGTGCATACTTCAACCTGTGGCGTTTGGGGTCCAACGCTTAACCTCCCGGTTTCTGAAAACGATCCGCGGGCAGTAGGCTTTCCTATTAGTTACGAGCGTACCAAATACCTGGCCGAACTGGAGGTAAAAACCTTTGTACAAAAAGGGCTTGATGTGGTTATTGTAAATCCTTCTCGCGTATATGGCGATGGCCCGATAACCGACAGCAATACCGTGAGCAAAATGGTTACCGGTTATATAGGCGGCAGCTGGCATTTTATTCCGGGCGATGGAAAAGCCATTGCCAATTATGCTTTTGTTGATGATGTGGTCGACGGGCATATCGCCGCCATGCAGTACGGCAGAAATGGCGAAAGGTACATTTTGGGTGGTGAGGATGTTTCGTTTAATGGTTTCTTTAATACGCTGAAACAACTAACCGGGAAAAAACGCAACCTGTATAAAATTCCGGTAAGCATCATTAAAGCTTACAGTATGCTCGAGTTTTTGAAAAACAGATTGTTTAATCTAACGCCATTTTTTCTCCCCGAATTTGCCGACCGCTTAAAGTGCAACCAACAGTATTGTAGCAATAAGGCCATTGCTGAATTAAATTACCGCATTACGCCTTTTGCGGTAGGTTTAGGGAAAACAGTGAACCATTTTCAACACAATTAAAATCGTCTTAGCATCGTCCTCGTTTGTCACAAAGTGATTCCTTTGGAATAACGAGGACGGGTGAGAACCACATTTGTAATGTGGTAGATGGATGAGTAGTAAGGAATTTAAATCTGTGTTAATTAGTGCAATCTGTGGCAAAAAATAATGCTGAGGGGGCACAATCGACAAGCTCGAGCATCCTCGTTACAAACGAGGACGATAAAGAAATTAAAAGAATAAAATGAAACAGTTAACAGCATTAATTACAGGTGCAAGCGAAGGTTTAGGGAAATCTTTTGCCATTGAGTGGGCACAACGTGGACTTAACCTGGTATTGGTGGCCTTGCCAAACAGTGGACTTGATTATCTGGCCAATTACCTCAGGGTTAATTTTAACTGTAAGGTTTATTGCATTGAAATAGACCTGACCGAAAGTACTTCGGCAAGCCAGATATTTGAGCAAATAGATAGGGTGAAGATTGGGGTTAATGTTTTAATTAACAATGCAGGTTTAGGCAACTGGTCGTGGTTTGAAGATAAAAACACCGATTTTTACCGCACCCAAATAGAGCTGAATATTACCAATACCGTTTTGCTTACCCGTTTATTTTTAAACCATATTGATAAGACTAAACCCAGTTATATTTTAAATGTAGGGAGTTTGGGTGGTCATTTTATTGTGCCCAAAAAGCAGGTTTATGGGGCAACCAAATCTTTTATAGGCTATTTTACGCGCTGCTTACAGCTCGAGCTTAGTGGCACCAATGTGCACATCAGTTTGCTTAGTCCCGGAGGCATTAATACCAAACCCGAACTGCTGGTAATGAACCATACTTTAAAGGGTTTTGCCAAAGCCACTATTTTAGAAGCCGATTATGTAGCTAAAACCGCAATTGATGGGATGCTTAAAGGGAAAAAGGAAATCATCCCAGGTTTTGCTAATCGCTTTTTGGTGGTGTTGGATAAAATAATCCCCGGCTTTTTAAAAGAAATTATAATAAGGCGTAAATTGAGGTCAATTTTAACGGCATAGGATGTAAAATATTAATCACAGATAAAAAGGATGAACACAGATGAAGGTTTATCTTTTGTTTTCATAAGATTGACTTATGCCCACTTATTATCTGTGTTAATCCCTGTGCATCTGTGGTAAAATAAACGAAAAACATTAATAACAGGCTTGGAAAGTAACGATACTCAGCTTCTCGGATTAATTAAAAGCGGCAACAAGCAGGCTTTCGACGAAGTGTTTTTAATGCATTTTAAAAGCCTGCATGCCTATGCTTTTACCATGGTTAAAGATCGAGATGATGCCGAAGAAATTGTACAAAACGTGTTTGTGCGTATTTGGGCCCGCCGAGAACAGCTTAAAACAGATGGTTTTTTGAAATCTTTTCTTTACCGATCGGTGCACAACGAAAGTTTAAATTACCTCAAACATCAAAAGGTACGAGCCAATTTCAATGTGCATTATGTTGATGCCGTAAAAAACGATATGGGAAACTTAAATACAGAAATTGCAGTAACCGAACTGGAGAAAAATATCCATTCGGCAATAAACGATTTGCCCGAGAAATGCCGCAATGTATTTCAATTGAGCAGGTTCGATCAGATGAAATATCAGGAAATAGCAGCTGCCCTCAACATTTCGGTTAAAACGGTCGAAAACCAAATGGGCAAGGCCTTAAAAATTTTACGCCACCGCGTAGTCGATTTTCTGATTCTCATATTTATTCTTTTAAAATAAGCTTATGGATAGAAATTTTACACCTATAAATGAAGATTTACTTGCAAAATACCTGCTTGGTGAGGCCACTGTGCCCGAAAATGAGCAGGTAGAATTATGGGCAAAATCTTCTCCCGAAAACCTTAAACAATTAACCGATTTCAGAACGATACTGGAAAAGAGTAAACTGCAGCATGATTTAGGGGTTGATGCGCAGGATGCTTTAGCCAGATTAAACCTCCGGTTGGAGAAAGAAGCTAAAGCCAAAACGCTGGGTTACAAAACTGTTTTACGTTGGGTAGCGGTTATCGCAGTTGTTTTTACTGCAGGCCTGTTTGATTACCAAAATTTGGTGGCCAATAAAATGGAGGTGACCAGCAATGCAACAGCATTAACCCAACAACTGCCTGATGGCTCTACAGTGATTCTGAATAAGCAATCTTCTGTGTCGTTTGTAGGTGGCTTTTTCAATAAAACCCGGCAGGTAAAGCTTAAAGGCGAGGCCTTTTTTAAAGTGAGTGCCAATAAGGCAAAACCCTTTATTATCGATGTTAACCAGGTTAGGGTAACGGTTGTTGGAACAGCATTTAATGTAAAAAGCAATAACAACAAAACGGTGGTGATTGTAGAAAGCGGTATTGTTAAAGTAAATAACCAGGAGGATAGCGTACGTTTAACTGCAGGCGAAAAGGTAGAAGTTATCCAAAATCAATCAAAACTATTAAAAGGCGAAAATCAGGGTAAACTTTACAACTACTATTACTCTGGAGAGCTGGTTTGTGATGGGACACCGCTCAGCGAACTGGTGGCTGTACTTAACGAAAAGTTTAAAGACAATATTGTTATTGCAAATCCGGCTATTCAAACCTTACCGATTAGCACTACCTTTAAAAACGAAAAGTTAAACGAGATTTTAGAGGTGGTGGCCCAAACTTTAAAAATTAAGGTCGAATATGGTCATGGTATCATTAAATTGAAATAAGCAATGCGGATAATCAAGCTGATTTGTTTTTTGTTGCTGTGGTTTAATTTTTCTGCTCAGGCGCAATCGCTTTTGGCCAGGAATATTTCGCTTAACATCGAAAAGCAAAAACTAGGCAAGGTACTCAGCATGATTGAAGCGCAGGGGGCATTCCGTTTTTCTTACAACAGCAATATATTGCCAACCGATAGTTTGATTAGCATTCATGATAATAGTTTGAATATTGCTGAGGCGCTCGATAAAATCTTAAATCACCGTTTCGAATACCGCCAGGCAGGTAATTTTATCATCATCAGGTATGCTCCTTTAGAACTGCTACTGCTCGTTAACGAATCGGTGGGTAATGCCGAATTGTATACCATTACCGGGCAAATTGTAGATAAGCAACTGCGAAAACCAATAGCACAGGCTAGTATTTATGAAAAAAACTTGCTGGTTTCCGAAATTTCGGATGGCAACGGCTATTTTTCTATGCGTTTAAAAAACATTAACCAACCCATATCCTTAACTGTTAGTAAAGAGAATTATAAATCGACTGTTACCCATTTTTTGGCAGAGGTTAATGTAACCAATCAAAAAGATGTAGGCAATGAGCGATTTCTCAGTGGCGATCTGGATGAGGTAGAAAAAACCTGGTTGGGTAATACATTGGTTACTACCGGGCAAAAAATCCAGTCGATTAACATTGGGGGCTTTATTGCTAAAGCACCGTTTCAGTTTGCATTACTTCCGGGATTAAACTCTCACGGCTCGTTAAGCGGACAGGTAGTAAACAAGTTTTCTTTCAATGCCATTGGTGCTTACAGTGCCGGTGTAGATGGTGGAGAAATTGGTTTAATTTTCAATATTAATAAGAGCGACGTACAATACTTTCAATTTGCCGGTGCTTTTAACCTGGTTGGAGGCAATGTTCGGGGTGCACAAATAGCTGGCTTTTTTAATCAGGTAATTGGCGGTGTGAAAGCTGCACAAATTGCATTAGGCTATAATTATGTGGGTAAAAGCTTTGAAGGTTTCCAGGTTGGGGGAATGTGCAACATTGTTAATCAAAGTTTCAGGGGGGTGCAGGTATCTGTGGGGTTAAATAGTATTGGAAGAAGTTTTAATGGTTTTCAGATTGGAGCCTTAAATCTGGTGGCAGAAAAACAAGAGGGACTTCAAATTGGAGTAGCAGCAAATGTGGTCAGGGATAAATCGATGGGGATGCAGGTTGCTGGTATAGCCAATTTAAACCGACAATCAGAAGGAGTTAACGTTGCCTTACTGGGTAATTATACTGCAAATACAGCCAGGGGATTGCAAACGGGAGTAATTAATTACGCAGGGAAACTTAAAGGAGCTCAACTCGGGATTATCAATATTTCGGGGCAGAACGATGGTTACTCCATTGGTTTAATTAATGTTGCCCTAAATGGATACCATAAATTTAGCTTGGGTACAAACGAAAGCACAACTTACAATGTGGCTTACAAAGGGGGTAGCAAGCGGTTGTATAATATGCTGATGTTTGGAATGAACAGTAAAACAGGAGAAAAAAGATATACTGCAGGGTTGGGTTTTGGAAAAGAAATTGGCCTTTTCAGCAAATTTTCATTAAATCCCGAAGTCAGTAGTCAATATGTTTATCAGGGCGGTTGGGATTATCTAAACCTGCTCAATAAATTCGAATTACCGTTAAATATCCACTTAAATAAATGGCTGGCTATACAGGGCGGTCCCTCGGTAAATGTGTATTACACCGAACAAATTACATCCATTGGTAATTTTGGTTTATTGCAGCAAAAACATCAGGATTTTTCTTTTAAAAATTCACGCTACACCGGTTGGATTGGCTGGAATGTGGGGTTGGTGATTTTGTAAATCGATAGACCTATAAGGTTTTTAAAACCTCATAGGTCTCAAATTCAAATTTCAAAATCTGCAAATTTCTCTTTTTGATGAAATAATATAAACTCTTCTATACCTCCAAACCAATCGAAGACAGCATTTCGTTCAAGTTTGGTATTTTTATTAATAGAAATTATTGAGTTATAAGAAGAGTATTCCCAATCTGCAGCTGACTTACAGAAGCCATGGTGCACTGGATTTTGATGGATATAGTTAATTATTCTAGAGAA